>ULZI01010735.1_pt1 | contig 14243 bp, 10 predicted proteins | sample 1962991 | NCBI WGS metagenome assembly ULZI01 (sample SAMEA4835886, study PRJEB28245) | human gut metagenome | biome: gut microbiome; material: fecal sample | place: Denmark | collected 2008 | reverse complement strand
AGCATCCCATCGACGCTTTAAAAACGATGGCACCGCATATTACTCAGGTCCATATCAAAGATGCTTTGATCGTTAAAGAACCGGGTGGCCTGGGACATAAAGCCTGTATTTCAGGTCAGGGGGATATGCCCTTCAAAGCGTTATTAACGCACCTTATCTGCCTGGGTGATGATGAGCCGCAGGTGACGGCATATGGCCTGGAAGAAGAGGTTGATTACTATGCGCCGGCGTTCCGCTTTGAAGACGAAGATGATAATCCGTGGATCCCTTATCGCCAGATGAGTGAAACACCATTGCCAGAAAATCATTTACTGGATGCGCGGTTACGTAAAGAAAAAGAAGATGCAATTAATCAGATAAATCATGTGCGTAACGTACTACAACAAATCAAACAAGAGGCAAACCATCTTCTGAACCACTAATAAGTTTTAACTCATACGCAGTTAATAAAACCATTCCATATGAATGGTCGGTATCTTATTGCCTTTAAAACAGTGATTTTAAAAATCGCTTAGGGGATGTTATGCTCACGAAAAAGAAATGGGCGTTATTTAGTCTATTAACATTGTGTGGCGGTACAATTTATAAATTACCGTCGCTGAAAGATGCGTTTTATATCCCGATGCAGGAATATTTCCATTTGACCAATGGTCAAATTGGTAATGCTATGTCGGTAAACTCATTTGTCACGACAGTGGGTTTTTTTCTGTCTATTTATTTTGCCGATAAACTACCGCGCAGATACACCATGTCATTCTCACTCATTGCGACAGGATTACTGGGTGTTTATTTGACGACAATGCCGGGGTATTGGGGCATCCTCTTTGTCTGGGCGCTATTTGGCGTTACTTGCGACATGATGAACTGGCCGGTCTTGCTCAAGTCGGTAAGTCGATTGGGCAATAGCGAACAACAAGGTCGGTTGTTTGGCTTCTTCGAAACAGGGCGTGGCATTGTCGATACCGTGGTGGCATTTTCTGCGTTGGCAGTATTTACCTGGTTTGGCAGTGGCTTATTGGGTTTTAAAGCAGGCATCTGGTTCTATTCCCTTATTGTGATTGCCGTAGGCATTATTATTTTCTTTGTCCTGAATGACAAAGAAGAGGCACCGTCCGTTGAGGTGAAAAAAGAAGACGGAGCATCGCAAAACACCAGTATGACCTCGGTGCTGAGAGACAAAACCATCTGGCTTATCGCTTTTAACGTCTTCTTCGTTTACGCGGTTTACTGTGGCCTGACATTCTTCATTCCATTCCTGAAAAACATCTATCTATTGCCCGTTGCGCTGGTGGGGGCTTACGGCATCATTAACCAATACTGTCTGAAAATGATTGGTGGACCGATTGGTGGCATGATTTCAGATAAGATCCTGAAATCGCCGAGTAAATATCTATGCTACACCTTTATCATCAGTACCGCTGCGCTCGTACTGTTGATTATGCTGCCGCACGAAAGTATGCCGGTCTATTTAGGGATGGCATGTACGCTGGGCTTTGGCGCGATAGTCTTTACACAGCGAGCCGTATTTTTTGCACCTATCGGCGAAGCAAAAATTGCTGAAAATAAAACAGGTGCGGCGATGGCGTTGGGTAGCTTTATTGGTTACGCTCCGGCGATGTTCTGCTTCAGTCTGTATGGCTACATTCTGGATTTAAATCCGGGGATTATTGGCTACAAAATCGTGTTTGGCATTATGGCCTGCTTCGCATTCAGTGGTGCGGTGGTTTCCGTAATGCTGGTTAAGCGTATTAGCCAACGTAAGAAAGAGATGCTGGCGGCTGAAGCTTAATTAATGGCCGGATGTGCTTAATCCGGCCAATGAAAACCGTATCAACCGTAGGCCGGATAAGGCGTTTACGCCGCATCCGGCAGTTTCACATCAGAAGAAATACTTCGTCCCGATACGGATCTGGTTTTGCTCGCGGTGGTACGGTTCGACGTTGCGGTCTAACCAGCGCAATTCGAAATAAGGGAGCCAGTTTTCATTAATACGGTAACGGAAGGTGTTAGTGATTTCCCAATGATGATCTTTCCCGTTGCTACTATTAAAGTCATTCACTCGCATGAAGTAATGTGGCTCAAATGTATAGGAAAATTTATCGGTGATTTTAAAATTCCAGTAGGTGCCAATTTCATAGGTGTCATTATTATCCAGTTCCCCGCTCAAATCTGTTGAACTATAGTTATTATGGTTATAGCGATTTCGTACTGTCAGATTAAACCATGGTACAAATTTATAGTTGACGTCCAGATACACTGCACCACCCGAACCGATACTCTTATCATTAATTAAGCCACCGGGCTGGATGGTTAATTTATCGGTTGGTTTGAATAAAGGATACCAACCTTCAATTTCATTATAGCCATGTTTTAGTTCATCTTCTCGCTGAAAGGTGTAGGTATTGGTTAACATAATACCCGCGCCCATATCGAAGTTATAACCCACACGTAGCATAACCTCGCCCTGATCGGAGGCAAGATTATATGCCTCCCTGTTTTCGACGTATGCGCCAGCAAATACCGAGGCAGAGGTCAGAGAAGATAATAAAATTATTGCATTAATCTTTTTCATAATAAGTCCATTTTTTAAACGTAGGGAGGCCGCCACCCACCAGGATGGAAATAGCGGCTATTGACATTTATAACGTTACGGAAGCCGTTTTTTCTTCTGTCGCCATCTCTTTATTTTTGCGTTGGTTGATTTCCTCAATAATCAATGCAAACCGTTTTTCATTGAGTGTGTAAAAGAATCCCATCGTCAATGCAGCAATAATTGCCAGTGCACAAGGCCAGATAAAAATGAGCTGACGCAAACCCTGTAATGTCGCATCGCTTTGCGCGATGTTGGGAACATAACCAATTTGCGTCAGCATAATGCCTGGCAAGAAGCCAGCAAGTGCGGCAGAAATTTTACGAAAGAAGGTATAACCGGTATAAACAGAACCTTCGGCACGAATACCGGTTTTCCATTCACCGTAATCTACGGTATCTGGTACCAGTGCCCAGTTCAGGCTGTTTACAAAGGCCGTGCCAAAAAAGGCGACACAAGAGAACATGACGAAAGTGAAAGAGTTACTTCCCCAGAAATAATTCAGTATATCACCCACCGCCCACAGCACCATGCCAGCTAAATAAACCTGTTTTTTACCAAAACATTTTACAGTTACTGGCACCAGTAATACGCCGACGAGGATGCATCCCATACTGAAGAATCCCATCCACGACAATAAATTAATATCATTCAGCACATACTGGGTGTAATAGACCTGAATCGCCAGTTTGATATTAAATGCCGCCAGAGTACACAGGTTAGCAATGCATAAAACCAGCAATGGTGGATTACGAAATATCGCGCAAAAAGATTTGAGAATACTGGCTTTATGTCCGGTTGGCGCTGTGTCCACATAATGCTCTTTGACGCCTCTGTAGCACAGCATCATAAAAATAAAGCCGCCAATGGAGAACATAAGTGCCGCACAGGCATAACCGACGGTTGAGTCAGAAAAAAGCGACTGCAACGGAATAAACGCCACGGTACAAATCAATAGCCCTATGGTTGCACCACCCTGGCGGTAAGCCGCGAGCTGCGCGCGCTCATTCGGGTTTTTGGTAATTGCCGGGATCATTGCACCATACGAGCAGTTCATCAGACTGTATGAAAGTCCAAACATCATAAACAGCGCGGTGGCAATCGTCGTTTTAACCGGCAAACAAAAGGTGGTGGCGATAAACTGGAGCGTTGCAATTAACGCCGCTGGAACTGCTGCATATAAAATAAAGGGACGAAATTTGCCTTTAGGCCCAATATTTTTCCGCGAGTCGAGTAAAAATCCGGTGAGCATATCGGTAAACGCGGTAAAAAACTTCGCCACCAGAAAGATAATCCCGCCATAGTAAGCAGGCATCCCTAATTCATCGGTATAAAATTTGAGGAGATACAGAGTACCGATGCAGAGCATTAAATTCGAACCGACGTCGCCCATACCATAGGCGATTTTTTCCCGCAGATTCAGTTTTAATGTCAGTGGATTATGGTCAGACATAATCACTCCTTATAACGCCCCGCAGGGCGTCGTTTATTATTATTACGCCGTGCGTTTACGGGCTTCTATCTCTTCCACAATGCGGACATACATCTTCTCGTTCAGGCTGTAGAAGCAACCCATCGCCACAATGGTGACTACCGCCAGTGCGCTTGGGTAGATGAAGATCAACTGGCGTAACCCTTCAATGGTGTGGTCAGCCTGTGCGACGTTCGGCACATAGCCAATTTGCGTCAGCATCCAGCCGGGGAAGAAACCAGCCAGCGCCTGAGACACTTTGCGAAAGAAGGTGAAGCCGGTGTAGACCGTGCCTTCCGAACGCACGCCGGTGCGCCACTCGCCGTACTCGACGGTGTCGGAAACCAGCGCCCAGTTCAGGCTGTTAACAAACGCTGAGCCGAAGAACGCCAGGCAGGAGAACGCCACAAAGCTGACCGAGCCGCCGCCGAAGAAATAGTTGAGCAGATCGCCCAGCACCCAAATCAGCAGGCCGCCGATATAGACCTTCTTCTTACCAAAACGTCTGACTGCGCCAGGCATCAGGAACACGCCGATGAAAATACAGCCCATGCTGAAAAATCCCATATACGACAACAGGATGGGATCGTTAAGTACGTACTGGGTGTAATAGACCTGAATGGCGAGCTTGACGTTAAACGCCCCTAAGGTGCAGAGGTTGGCAATACACAGAATGAACAGTGGGCGGTTACCGGCAATTGCGCGGAAAGATTGCAACAGGCCAGGCTTTTGCGCCGGATTGGTTGGTTGGGTTTCGACATAACGCTCTTTCACGCCTGAGTAGCAGATCCACATAAACAGCAGGCCGAACAGTGAAAACAGCGTGGCGGCGAAGATATAGCCAAGTTGCTGATTACCCTCGATAAGATTCATCACTGGCACGAATCCCACCGTGCACAGCAGCAGGCCCAGCGTAGCGCCGCCCTGACGCCATGCCGCCAGTGAGGCGCGTTCGTTGGGGTTTTTGGTGATAGCGGGAACCATTGCGCCGTAGGAGCAGTTCATCATGCTGAAAAACAGTCCGTAAAGCATAAACAGAATAGTGGCCATCACCGTTTTACCGGTGACATCAAACGGTGTGCCGACAAAGTTGGCGATCGCCAGTAAGGTGACCGGGAATGACGCATACAGAATAAAAGGACGGAACTTACCTTTTGGACCGATCTTGCGTCGGGAATCCAACATAATGCCGGTACCCATATCGGTAAACGCAGTAAAGAATTTTGAAATCAAAAAGATAATGCCGCCATAGGTGCCTGGCAGCCCCAGAACGTCGGTATAAAACTTCAAAAGATAAAGCGTACCGATATCCAGCAGGATGTTAGAGGCCAGGTCGCCAATACCGTAAGAGAGTTTCTCTTTAAAGGGCAGGCGTAAAGTTGCTGGATCTTCCGTTGTGATGTGACTCATCGATGTTCTCCCTTTGCCCATGAGTTTCCCCACGGGCGGATGTGATTAGATGCTTTTTAACGACGCGAACAGTGCCGCCCATTCGCTATCGGCGCGATAAAAGACCGGCGGCTTGCCGATGGGCGCATTAACGGTAACTTCCCCGCCCCGGAACGCTTCACCCGTCCAGGCGTGGACCCAGTTATCCTCCGGCAGATAGAGCGTCCAGTCGCTACGGCCTTCTTCATGCACCGGAGCGACCAGAATGTCGCGACCTAACAGGTACTGATATTTCAGGGTGTAAGTGTGCGCATCGTCTTCGTAATGCAGGAACAGCGGGCGCATAACCGGCAGGCCGGACTTCGCATTCAGCGCGACAGCCTCTTTCAGGTAAGGTTTCAGGGTGGTGAAGACGGAGGTCATACGGGCAAAATGGGCGATAGTTTCTGCGTCGCCGTCAAACTGCCAGTTGTCGCCAGGACGGTTACCTTCGTGGGTGCGCATTATCGGCGTGAAGGCGCTGAAATCGCACCAGCGCAGCAGCAGCTCTTTGCTGCGCTTCATCTCAAACAGGGGGGTGTAACCGCCAATGTCGCTGTGGTGCAGGCCATGTCCGGTCATTGCCAGCGACAGCGCCGCCGGGACAACCGACGCCAGGCCATCGTCGAGACTCCAGTCGACGTTCTGGTCGCCCGCCCACATCATGGTGGAGTATTTCTGGCTACCGGTAGAACCGGCGCGCATAAAGAAAAGGATCTCGCCGAGCTTGCCCGTTTCTTCAAGGGCTTCGTAGTTACATTTCGCCCACAGCGCGGGCCAGGCGTTATGCATAATTTCGGCGCTGATGCCGTTATGCAGGTAAGTGTCGGTGGGCAGATACTCGCCGAAGTCAGCCATCCAGCCGCCGCAGCCGAGTTCAATCATGTTCTTTTTGATCACTTCCTTGAACCAGGCGTAGGCTTCTGGATTAGTGAGATCGACAACGCCGCCGTAAAACTCGCCAAACTCCACCAGATAGTCACCGCCAGAGGCATCTTTTGCCAGATAGCCGTGTTGTGCCGCTTCTTCGCAGAGATCTTTATCGCTGGCAACATACGGGTTGATATAGGCCAGGAACTGCACGCCCTCCTGATTCCACTGCTTAATGCGTGAATCCAGTTGCGGGTAGTTTTCGCTGTTCCACTTCCAGTTCCACATCACGCGTTTGCCAAAAGAGGTCATACGAATACCGGACCAGTCCTGCGCCCAGATGCCGTTGACCTTCACGCCCGCGTTACGCATGGTGTCCAGTTTCTTCTGGCACACTTCCGTCCCGCCCTGAATGCCGAGCGTTACTCCGTCATAAATCCAGTCGGGCAGTTCTGGCTGGCGTCCCAGCAGGGCGGTTAATTTTTCCAGCAGGGAAATGTATGTGTCAGCACATTCAAAACGCAGCGTTGCTTTGTCTTCCCACAGCGCCAGTTCATGGTATTCCGGGGCACTAAAGTCGAAGTTCATATAGCAACTGTTATCAACATGGCAGTAATACTTCTGCGTGCTGACAAACGTAGGCTGTGGGAAGAAAGTCCAGTAATAGTCGCCGCCTGCATTTTCTTTGCAGTCGGCCTGCCAGGTGACATAGGTTTGTTTGTTGCGACCAACGCCTTGTTCACTGGTCCATAGCGGGAACGGTTTGCCACGCAGATCGAAGTAGGAAAACTGTTCGCCGCAGCCGTAGATATGGTCCTCTGGTTGAGCGGCAAGGCGCAGCCAGATACGGTTGTGGTTAAGGTTGTCGTTTTGTAGTTCCAGCAATAAACGGCCCTGATCGTCGGCAGAGATATTCAGCGTGGCGCTAATGTCAGAACCACGGCTGAAATGAATTAACCAACCATCCGGTGACTGGCTGACGATGGCGTCGGTAAGCGCAATTTTCTCCTGTAGTTTATCTTTAATGCTGAAATTACCGCGGAACATATCGATATCCGCTATACCTGAGCCAATCCATAAACAAGGATTATCTTTGCTATGGGTTAAAATAAGACGTTGTTGAAAATGTAGGGTAAAACTGTCGTTATTCTGATGAAATTGAAAATCTAATAACTGTGGACGTGGCGTATCCATAACTAATCTCCATAGAGTTGAGAACGAGATTGTTGCCTTCCTGTTATTACAGGCTTATGTAAAATGATTCTCATAAAACTGATATATAAAAACTTTACAGAAGCTGAGCTGTTTTTAACTTAATAAATTGAAGATACATAATGTTGCCTTTAGCGAGTGAAATGTTCTTCAATGATTTTGACTGCTAATCAATACAAGTTATTTTCTCTGTCCGTAAATGTTAAAAAACAGGCGGTGCGGTTTTCCTGGTTCCAGTAATAATAAGTCGATACCTGAATTAAAGGCGTTAGGCGGGCAACTCATAGGTTCAACTGCCAGTCCCTGACGCTGTAATTTTTCACCGCTATAAATTTGTACCCAGGGTTGATCGCAACAAAGGCTAACCGAAAGCGCCTGTTGTGGATGGGTAATGGTTATTTCCCACAGATCATTAGCGGTTTTAAAGGTGTGGTCGATTTTTGTCGCGGCTATTGTTTTCGCCTGCGTGAAATTTAAATCCAGCTCATCAACGTGGTGAAGCGTTGTCGGATTTACGTGTTCATCAACGGCATAAACCTGGTTTGCCGGAAGCTGGAACAGATATTCATCAACAGATGTTAAGTTGCAGGTTAAATAAGTATGAATACCCACGCCATAAGGCGCTGCGACAGTGCCGATATTCTGGCTTGCGATCTCAACGGAAAGACCCGTGTGTGCGTTGAGCGAATAAACAACTTGTGAAGCCAGCATAAACGGATAGCCGTAACTGGGCGGCAGAAAAGCTGTCAGGGTAACGCTGGTGGCGGTTAATTCACTAATTTGCCAGTCTCGCCAGGCAAGCAGCCCGTGAATAGCGGCTTTTGAACTATGTTCATTAATGGGTAACTGATATTCCTGCCCCTGATAGCGGTAACAGCCGTTGGCGATCCGGTTCGGCCACGGAATAAGCACTTTACCCAGATGCGCCAGCGGCATCTCTTCGGGTTTGTGCGGGATGACTAAATGACAACCCTGAAAGGTTAATTCAGCCAGACCAGCACCGACGGTCACAATGGTCGCGTGATAATCCCCCGCGGCAAGTGAAACGGTCTGTCCACTGCAATGCATATTGGTGATTTGCATACAAGGCACCTTAATTAACGACATACAGCCTCCCGTGAGGCTGATGTCAAACCCAAAAACTGCACCGGACGGTCCCCTCGCCCCTTTGGGGAGAGGGTTAGGGTGAGGGGAAAACCCGCACCCTATTTTCAGATCAGTTATTTCGCATTAATATCCAGCAGACCCGCTGCAACCGCTGGAGCCATGCCGGGCGCTAACGGGATACGCGGGATCACCAGGCAATGCAGCAGGTGATAAATATCCTGTTTGCCGTCCCAGACTTTGGTGGTGACCTTATTGTCCGCATCCAGCTCCTGCCACCAGGAACCATTTTCATAGTCCATCAGGTACTTAATGCAGTACTCCCACCATGTTTGATACCAGGTTTCATACTGGCGATCGCCAGTGACGGTGTAGAGCGCGTAGGCCGTACCCATTGCTTCGACGATAGGCCAACGTACACGTTCGCGGACCACCGGTTTTCCTTCCCAGTCAACGGTATAAACAATCCCGTCCGCGCCATCGGGTGCCCAGGCATCGCGCACGGTGGCGTTAAACAGACCTTTGGCATCTTCTAGCAGCCATGCTGGTGGTTGTTCGCAACGGGCTTCCAGGGCAGCATGGATGTGCAGCATTAAACGGCCCCATTCGATCCAGTGGCCTGGTGTACCTCCAAACGCGCGGAAGCGATGCGCCGGGTTATCTTTGTTGTAATCCGGCAGCGGATTCCACTGGGTATCGAAGTGTTCGTTAACGCGATAATGATTATTTCTGGCGACGTCGTGGATAATCACGGAAGCCACGCGAATCGCGCGATCCAGCCATTTTTTGTCGTGAGTGACGTCATAAACAATCAAGAAAGCTTCCACCGCGTGCATATTGGCATTGCCGCCGCGGTACTCTTCGGTTTTGCTGAAGGCTTCGTCCCAGGATTCCAGGCACATCTGCTCTTCTTCGCTCCAGAAATATTTCTCGATAATTTCAATGGTGTAATCGAGCAGCTTGCGCGCTTCCGGGTGACCCGTTGTGACGGCGCTGGCGGCACCCAGCAGAGCAAAGAAGTGTTGATAGCCCTGTTTGGAGGCATCCACCACGCCCTCGTCATTCACGCAGGCATACCAGCCGCCATATTTTTTATCACGCAGTGCGCCGTTCATGGCTTTGATACCGTGATCAACCAACGAGTAAGCGCCAGGTCGACCCATCGCCGCAGCAACGGAATAAACGTGCAACATACGAGCGGTGATCCACAGATGGGTGCCCATCTCTTCTTTGATTTGCCCTTTATTGCCTAACCAGCCAAAACCAGTCGGCACTACGGAATTTTTACCAAAATCAAAGATGCGGTCGGTTTCCTGTTCCAGCCAACGGTTGTGGCTTAGGGTGTTAAACCATTTCATTCCTTTTATCCTCATCTTAGCGGCGTTTAGCCATCATTTCGTCGACGATATCGCCAAGTTGTTGTAATTTCGGTGCGCAAACGTCACGCAGCATCAGCTCGTTGTCTGGTAAACCGACGACCGATGCCCAGACTGCACGGCCTGCCAGGAATCCCGATGCGCCCGCCGTCATTGCCACGCGTACGGCACGCGGGAACAGTTTTTCGTCGACACCGGAAGAGAGGATCACCCATGGCATATTGATATGGTCATTCAGACGTTGTGAAGCACAGAGAAGCTCTTGTTGCGGACCTTTGCCATAAAGCGGCATTTCAACTTTGTAGAGGTCAGCGCCACTGTCGCCCAGCTCTTTGGCGGCATCGATGATCGCTTGTTCGCGATCGAATTTATCGCCACGACGCGGTGGGCGGACGACTGGCTCAATGATGCTTACCAGACCGTGTGAGTGGCACAGTTCGTTGAACTCTTTCACCATATCCAGACGTTGCTGCGCATCTTCATCACTACGCCACAGCACCAGCAGTTTTAAGGCTTTGCCACCGTCTTGTTTGATCTGTAGCGGATTGATTTTGCGGTCAATAACCACGCTATCGACCGGAATACCGTTGCCAGGAATGAACTCATCGGCGGCGACAATCATGGCGCAACTTTTGGCAATCGCGTTTTGCTCAACCACCTGGCGGTAGCAGAATTGTTGATCTACCAGAATCGCCGAGGCATAAGGCGAGAGGGCCTTTGCAGCGTTAACTTTGAAATCAGTTAAAACGCTATCGGCTACCGGAGCGGGTGCCCCAGCCGCGGCAAACATCATGCGCATGGCTTCGCGCTGATCGACCGCCAGCATGGCAAAACCGCCCGATGCGCGCGTAATGTCGTTGATGGTGTACTTATTCATTCATTTATTCCTTTATCCAGTCGTTACATTTTTACTTTGGCAGTCATCCCGGCACTGACACGGACCTGTTCCAGAATGGCGGACCAGTCCTGGCGACCGCGACTCGCTGCGCGCGCCTGGCTATAAACCTCCCGTGAGGCGGCCCCCAGCGGCATTGGCACATGCAGCTGGTTGGCGACATCAAGGGCGATGCCAAGATCCTTATGGGCAAGATCGATCATGAAGGCGGGAGAAAGATCTCCGCTGAGGACTTTGTTTGGCCAGGAAGTGGTGAAGTGACCTTTACCGGCGGCGGTACCGCTCATCACTTTGACGGCAACATCGAAGGGAAGATTCAGGGCTTCGCACAAAACGGCGGCTTCTGCCGAAAGCGCATTGAGCGCGATGCTCATGTAGTTGTTGATGAGCTTAACGCGGATCCCCATGCCCGGACCGCCAGAGTTGATCAACTCACTGCCCATCGCCATCAGGATCGGTGTGGCACGTTCAACTTGTTCAGCGGTGCCGCCAGCCAGCAGTAACAGAGTACCGGTAATGGCATTTGCAGAAGTACGGCCTACCGGAACATCCATCATGCTGAAGCCTTTGGCTTGCATATCGGCAATCAATTTATCGGTTTGCAGCGGATGGATGGTGGACATATCAATGACCAGCGCATCGGTAGATAAGCCTTCGCAAACGCCGTTTTCACCGAACAACACGTTGCGCACCAGATCGCCATTCGGCAACATGGTAATGATAAATTCGGCATCTTTAGCGGCCTGCGCCGGGTTGGCGGCGGGAGTCGCACCTTTGTCTACCAGATGCCGCACAGCTTCGGCGTTCACATCAAAGACGCGAAGTTGATGCCCTTGCTGCAATAAATTGCTCGCCATTGGCGAACCCATTTGTCCTAAACCGATAAACGCGATTGCTGCCATAACCCTCTCCTGAATACAGTGATGTCACTTTTTGTCATTTATGACATGCTTTGCTTGTCTGTTTTTGATCGTATTTGTAATTTATCGTCAAAAAATTGACAGCCGTCACTTTTTAAACAATTGGTGAAATTAAAATGAACGCATCCCAAAATGTTTAAGGAATGACCATGATTCGTGTTGCTTGTGTAGGTATAACCGTGATGGATCGCATCTATTACGTGGAAGGGTTACCGACGGAGAGCGGTAAATACGTGGCGAGAAATTATACGGAAGTTGGTGGCGGGCCAGCGGCGACGGCAGCGGTTGCGGCGGCAAGGCTGGGGGCGCAGGTCGATTTTATTGGTCGCGTAGGTGATGACGACACGGGCAACAGCCTGCTGGCAGAGCTGGAATCCTGGGGCGTTAACACCCGTTACACCAAACGGTATAACCAGGCGAAATCTTCGCAATCCGCCATCATGGTGGATACCAAAGGCGAGCGGATAATCATTAACTACCCCAGCCCGGATCTGCTGCCTGACGCAGAGTGGTTGGAGGAAATTGATTTCTCTCAGTGGGATGTTGTGCTGGCAGATGTACGCTGGCACGACGGCGCTAAAAAAGCCTTCACCCTGGCCCGTCAGGCGGGTGTGATGACCGTTCTGGACGGGGACATTACGCCGCAGGATATCAGTGAGCTGGTGGCATTAAGCGATCACGCGGCCTTTTCAGAACCGGGTCTGGCGCGCTTAACGGGCGTGAAAGAGATGGCCAGTGCGCTAAAACAGGCACAAACGCTCACAAATGGTCATGTCTATGTGACCCAGGGTAGCGCAGGCTGCGACTGGCTGGAAAATGGTGGGCGTCAGCATCAACCGGCCTTCAAAGTTGATGTGGTAGATACCACAGGTGCGGGTGATGTTTTTCACGGCGCTTTGGCGGTGGCGCTGGCAACAAGTGGGGATTTAGCGGAGTCAGTCCGCTTCGCCAGCGGTGTAGCGGCGTTAAAATGCACACGTCCCGGTGGACGAGCCGGGATCCCTGACTGTGATCAAACCCGATCTTTTTTGTCACTTTTTGTATAAAATGCCAGGGTGATGGTTTTTCGAGGAATTTTCATGAGCCTTACCGAACTAACCGGTAACCCGCGGCACGACCAACTCCTCATGCTGATCGCCGAGCGTGGGTATATGAATATTGATGAGCTGGCAAATCTGCTGGATGTCTCCACGCAGACGGTCCGCCGGGATATTCGTAAATTAAGCGAGCAAGGCCTGATTACGCGCCATCACGGTGGCGCGGGTCGGGCTTCCAGCGTCGTTAATACGGCGTTCGAGCAGCGTGAGGTTTCGCAAACCGAGGAAAAAAAAGCGATTGCCGAAGCGGTGGCAGACTATATTCCTGATGGTTCAACAATATTTATCACCATTGGTACGACTGTTGAGCATGTTGCCCGGGCGTTACTTAACCATAATCATTTGCGGATAATCACCAACAGCCTGCGTGTGGCGCATATTCTTTACCACAACCCGCGCTTTGAAGTGATGGTGCCCGGCGGTACGTTGCGCTCTCATAATAGCGGGATCATTGGCCCTTCAGCGGCGTCCTTTGTGGCTGATTTTCGTGCTGATTATCTGGTAACAAGCGTTGGGGCGATTGAGAGCGATGGCGCGTTGATGGAGTTTGATGTAAACGAAGCTAACGTGGTGAAAACGATGATGGCGCACGCGAGAAATATTCTGCTGGTCGCCGATCACACTAAGTATCATGCTTCGGCGGCGGTTGAAATTGGTAACGTGGCACAGGTCACTGCGCTCTTTACCGACGAGCTGCCGCCCGCTGCGCTAAAATCACGCTTACAAGACAGCCAAATTGAAATCATTCTTCCCCAGGAAGACGCGTAGATTTTTGTGACCGTTAACCTGGCTTCATACCTTGCCACATAGCCAAACCCATCCTTTCCCGCTACAGTTAATTTCTTGTGGCGCGAAAGGAGGCAAAAATGCTCTATATCTTTGATTTAGGTAATGTGATTGTCGATATCGACTTTAACCGTGTGCTGGGAGCCTGGAGCGATTTAACGCGTATTCCGCTGGCATCGCTTAAGAAGAGTTTTCATATGGGGGAGGCGTTTCATCAGCATGAGCGTGGGGAAATTAGCGACGAAGCGTTCGCAGAGGCGCTGTGTCATGAGATGGCTCTACCGCTAAGCTACGAGCAGTTCTCTCACGGCTGGCAGGCGGTGTTTGTTGCGCTGCGCCCGGAAGTGATCGCCATCATGCATAAACTGCGTGAGCAGGGGCATCGCGTGGTGGTGCTTTCCAATACCAACCGCCTGCATACCACCTTCTGGCCGGAGGAATACCCGGAAATCCGTGATGCTGCTGACCATATCTATCTGTCGCAAGACTTGGGT
>ULZI01006591.1_pt1 | contig 14478 bp, 10 predicted proteins | sample 1962991 | NCBI WGS metagenome assembly ULZI01 (sample SAMEA4835886, study PRJEB28245) | human gut metagenome | biome: gut microbiome; material: fecal sample | place: Denmark | collected 2008 | reverse complement strand
GGCGGTGACGCAGACAGGAGAAGAGAATGAGAGTTAACCTACTAATAACGATGATAATTTTCGCGCTAATCTGGCCAGTAACTGAGCTCAGAGCGGCAGTGAGCAAAACAACCTGGGCGGATGCACCGGCACGCGAGTTTGTGTTTGTCGAAAACAACTCAGACGACAACTTTTTCGTCACTCCTGGCGGGGCGCTGGATCCGCGCCTGACCGGTGCCAACCGCTGGACCGGTTTAAAATACACTGGTTCAGGAACCATCTATCAGCAAAGCCTCGGCTACATTGATAACGGTTACAACACCGGCCTTTATACCAACTGGAAGTTTGATATGTGGCTGGAAAATTCACCAGTTTCATCTCCTTTAACTGGCTTGCGCTGCATCAACTGGTACGCTGGGTGTAATATGACCACCAGTCTTATCCTGCCGCAAACCACCGACGCCAGTGGATTTTATGGCGCGACGGTGACCAGCGGCGGCGCGAAGTGGATGCACGGCATGTTGTCAGACGCGTTTTACCAGTATCTGCAACAAATGCCCGTCGGCAGCAGCTTTACAATGACCATCAATGCCTGCCAGACCTCTGTGAACTATGACGCCAGCAGCGGCGCACGCTGTAAGGATCAGGCCACCGGCAACTGGTATGTTCGCAACGTCACCCATACGAAAGCAGCAAATCTGCGGTTAATAAATACCCACTCGCTGGCGGAGGTATTTATCAACAGCGACGGAGTACCGACTCTGGGCGAAGGGAACGCCGACTGCCGGACACAGACCATCGGCAGCCTTTCAGGATTAAGTTGTAAGATGGTCAACTATACCCTGCAAACAAACGGACTCAGCAACACCTCAATCCATATATTCCCGGCGATCGCCAACTCGTCGTTAGCCTCGGCCGTCGGGGCGTACGATATGCAGTTCAGTCTGAATGGCAGTTCATGGAAACCGGTGAGCAATACCGCCTATTACTACACCTTCAACGAGATGAAGAGCGCAGACTCGATCTATGTTTTCTTCTCGAGCAACTTCTTTAAGCAGATGGTGAACCTCGGGATCAGCGATATCAACACCAAAGATCTATTCAACTTTCGCTTTCAGAACACCACATCACCGGAGTCTGGCTGGTATGAATTTTCTACCTCCAACACGCTGATTATCAAACCCCGTGATTTCAGCATCAGTATTATCTCCGATGAATATACTCAGACACCGTCGCGGGAGGGATATGTTGGCAGCGGCGAGTCGGCACTCGATTTCGGCTATATCGTAACCACCAGCGGTAAAACAGCTGCCGACGAAGTGCTGATCAAGGTGACCGGACCCGCGCAGGTGATTGGCGGGCGCTCCTATTGTGTCTTCAGCTCCGATGACGGTAAGGCGAAAGTACCGTTCCCGGCGACACTTTCCTTTATTACCCGCAACGGAGCTACAAAAACCTACGATGCCGGGTGCGATGATAGCTGGCGGGATATGACCGATGCGCTGTGGTTGACCACACCGTGGACTGATATCTCTGGCGAAGTGGGGCAGATGGATAAGACCACAGTCAAATTTTCGATTCCAATGGATAACGCCATTTCGCTGCGTACGGTAGATGATAACGGCTGGTTTGGCGAAGTCAGCGCTTCAGGAGAGATTCATGTTCAGGCGACGTGGCGTAACATTAACTAAGGCCCTGCTGACAGCGGTCTGTATGCTGGCGGCACCTTTGACACAGGCGATTTCGGTCGGCAATCTGACATTTTCGCTGCCGTCCGAGACTGACTTTGTCAGCAAACGTGTAGTGAATAACAACAAAAGCGCACGGATATACCGTATTGCCATCAGTGCTATTGATAGCCCGGGCAGCAGTGAATTGCGCACCCGACCGGTGGATGGTGAACTGCTTTTCGCCCCCCGCCAACTGGCGTTGCAGGCTGGTGAGAGCGAGTATTTTAAATTTTACTATCATGGTCCACGGGATAACCGCGAGCGCTACTACCGGGTCTCATTTCGCGAAGTCCCCACTCGTAACCAGACAAGACGTAGCCCAACCGGCGGCGAGGTCAGCACGGAGCCGGTGGTGGTGATGGATACCATTCTGGTAGTACGACCACGTCAGGTTCAGTTTAAATGGTCCTTCGACAAGGTGACAGGAACGGTAAGTAACACTGGCAACACATGGTTTAAGCTACTGATTAAGCCAGGATGTGATTCGACCGAAGAGGAAGGCGATGCCTGGTATCTACGTCCGGGAGACGTGGTTCATCAGCCTGAGTTACGTCAGCCGGGGAATCATTATCTGGTCTATAACGACAAATTCATTAAGATTAGCGATTCCTGTCCGGCTAAGCCCCCTTCGGCGGACTAAGACTTATCCATCGGTCGAGGGAAGAATTCCACCTCAGAGCTCCAAAAATCGTTTAAATGATGTGGAAGCGATCGTCAATGTCACCTGTAACGATGGGCTTTCTCATATGCACACCATAGTGTTCAGGAGACACGGAAAGGTATCAGGCAGCCTGCTAATGAGTGGTTTAATCACGAATTAGTACGTAAAATCGGTAACGGCTGGAAATCATTCAATACTCACACTATCGAAAGTTCCCCAGCCAACCGCGGTACGTTCTTACATACGATGTACCGCTGTTCTCTTTACGATTTTTAGCTGTACTGGTGAATTATGAGCAATCTGAATCCATGCATGACGTGTGGTGCCTGTTGTGCATTTTTCCGCGTCTCTTTTTACTGGGCCGAAGCCGACGATGCTGGCGGTACTATTCCCGCCAGGCTCACTGAACAAATATCCCCTTTTCACCGATGCATGAGCGGTACCAATCAGAAAAACCCCCGATGTATTGCCCTTGCAGGAACCCCGGGCAAAAATGCCTGCTGCACGATATATAAAAATCGATCGTCCACATGCAGAGAATTTGCCATGTCTGGTGAGAACGGAGTCGTCAATGAGGCTTGCAATCGTGCAAGGGCTAAATACGGGCTGACACCGTTATAAACATACAATAATTAATTGCACTGCCCCGCCAGCGATAATAGCGGGGCTTCGTTTTTCAGGGGTAACAAAACCCGATACTTCTTCTATTTGCCAGCAACAATGCCTCTCTTCTGTAGCGTTCTTCGGATCTACATCATCCTGAAGTAGCGCGATATACTCACTGACTATCTGAATCAGAATATAAAAAGCAATGTTTTTAACCTATAAAAATGGCGCTGTATTTGCGCCATTTTTATCATTCAATGCATTATCTGTTTGAGCCTAAAGGGATCTCAGGGTCTGGCTCATGAGTAATTCTGTTTCGTAAATCTCTGCGAATAATTTCAATAGACCAGAACCAGACTAAATGTCCAAAAATTTCAGAAACATTCTCATACCACGGGAGATCAAACAGAGGTGGCGTCAGTCCCATGAGAGGGAATGAAATCATATGAACAAAAAGTTGGGCTAAAGCACCTGCCAGTAAGCCCTGCCAGAGTTTAATTTTTGGAAATACTTCAGCGACCACACAATAACCGACAGCAAACACTATCGAAAAGATAATGTGCGTAACACCAACCCAGTTAAAGACATGCCCGGCAAAGGTATAAACAGCCGCATTGGGATCTGTCAGCCCCAACCAGTCTCGAAGAAAAATATACGGTGGATTGAGAAAATTACGCGAGCAATCAATTTGGCCTGCAGCCCTGATTAATGATTCCGGGCCACACGCTGCATTAAACATATCCACCGGGCTACGTGGCGGCAATGGAACTTCAGCCCCCCACTTCACGAATGCGGAAACAACGCCAGCAATCAGCCCAATGAATGCAGCAAGACCATAACGTCTGCGGTTCGGTGGAGTTTGTTCAAATATATTCATATCTACCCTGCTTGTACCATTATGTTATACACCTCTTCAGGAGTATTCATAAAACAAGGCAAATGTAAAGAACTGTATTGTTTTGTATAACAAGATAGTTTCCTAATCGCCAATGAATATAAGCTCCATCATTTCTCCCTATTTTTATATTAGAAGTGACAGAGATTTGCAGGGTGATGCAGAGCTGAAAATCACAGGTTTCCTTATTGGTTTTTGCATCGTACAACTAAAGCAATAAACCAGCTCCCATCATCATCAACATCCCGGCGAACATGAATTTATTAGCCGGGCTCATAGCTGCATTCGCGTTTTAAGAATAATCCTCCTGCTGTCGCCGACTATGCTTAACGTTTAAAAAAGCATCAGCACTCTCGCAACGCACTCTTATTTTCCCCTTTAGAATACCGGAGGCCTGGTATGAGCAACCAAGGCGAATACCCCGAAGATAATCGGGTTGGGAAGCACGAGCCGCACGATTTAAGTTTGACCCGTCGCGATCTGATTAAAGTGAGCGCCGCAACAGCGGCGACCGCCGTGGTTTATCCTCATTCTACGCTGGCGGCAAGCGTTCCGGCAGCTACACCCGCGCCAGAGATAATGCCCCTGACACTGAAGGTGAACGGCAAAACCGAGCAGCTTGAGGTGGATACCCGAACCACGCTACTGGACGCTTTGCGTGAAAATCTGCATTTGATCGGTACCAAGAAAGGTTGCGATCACGGACAGTGCGGAGCCTGTACCGTGCTGGTCAATGGTCGCAGGCTTAATGCCTGCCTGACGCTTGCAGTCATGCATCAGGGGGCCGAGATCACCACCATTGAAGGCCTGGGTTCGCCAGATAATCTTCACCCCATGCAGGCGGCCTTTATCAAGCATGATGGCTTCCAGTGCGGCTACTGCACCTCCGGGCAAATTTGCTCATCAGTAGCGGTGCTAAAAGAGATTCAGGACGGCATTCCCAGTCACGTCACGGTCGATTTGGTTTCCGCTCCAGAAACAACTGCCGATGAGATCCGTGAACGTATGAGCGGCAACATCTGTCGCTGTGGTGCATACGCTAACATCCTTACCGCCATTGAAGATGCTGCGGGGGAGATAAAATCATGAAGGCGTTTACCTATGAACGAGTGAACACCCCAGCCGAGGCGGCACTTAGCGCTCAGCGCGTACCCGGCGCAAAATTTATCGCGGGCGGGACCAATCTGCTGGACCTGATGAAGCTGGAAATTGAAACGCCCACCCACCTTATCGATGTGAACGGCCTCGGGCTCGATAAGATTGAAGTGACCGACGCGGGTGGGCTGCGCATCGGCGCACTGGTACGGAACACCGACCTGGCGGCTCACGAGCGCGTGCGTCGTGATTACGCGGTACTCTCCCGCGCCCTGCTCGCTGGCGCATCTGGTCAGTTACGTAATCAGGCAACCACCGCAGGTAATCTGCTCCAGCGCACGCGCTGCCCCTATTTTTACGACACCAATCAGCCCTGCAATAAGCGCCTGCCCGGGAGCGGCTGCGCGGCGCTTGAAGGCTTTAGCCGTCAGCACGCGGTGGTAGGCGTAAGTGAAGCCTGCATAGCCACCCATCCGAGCGATATGGCGGTCGCAATGCGGTTGCTGGATGCGGTGGTGGAAACCATCACGCCGGAGGGAAAGACTCGCAGTATCACACTGGCTGATTTTTATCACCCACCGGGGAAAACGCCGCACATTGAAACCGCCCTGCTTCCCGGTGAGCTTATCGTTGCGGTGACGTTACCTCCACCGCTCGGCGGAAAACATATCTACCGTAAGGTGCGCGATCGCGCCTCCTACGCCTTTGCCCTGGTATCGGTCGCGGCGATTATTCACCCTGACGGCAGCGGGCGCGTCGCGCTGGGCGGAGTAGCACATAAGCCCTGGCGCATTGAGGCTGCGGATGCTCAGCTATCCCAGGGGGCGCAGGCCGTATATGACACGCTGTTCGCCAGCGCCCATCCCACCGCTGAAAACACCTTTAAACTCCTGTTGGCGAAGCGAACGCTTGCCTCCGTACTGGCTGAAGCGAGGGCACAGGCATGAAATTTGATAAACCCGCAGGGGAAAACACGATCGATCAGCTGAAGGTTGTCGGTCGTCCCCATGACCGCATCGACGGACCGCTGAAAACTACCGGCACGGCACGCTACGCCTACGAATGGCATGAAGAAGCCCCCAACGCCGCCAATGGCTATATCGTCGGTTCCGCCATTGCCAAAGGACGCCTCACCGCCCTTGATACGGACGCCGCGCAAAAAGCGCCGGGCGTACTGGCTGTCATTACCGCCAGTAACGCCGGGGCACTCGGCAAAGGCGACAAAAACACCGCCAGACTGTTAGGCGGCCCCACTATTGAGCACTATCATCAGGCCATTGCGCTGGTAGTGGCCGAGACCTTCGAACAGGCGCGAGCGGCGGCCTCGCTGGTGCAGGCACACTATCGCCGTAATAAAGGAGCTTACTCCCTGGCGGACGAAAAACAGGCCGTCAATCAGCCGCCGGAAGACACGCCCGACAAAAACGTCGGTGACTTTGACGGGGCTTTCACCTCCGCTGCGGTGAAGATTGATGCTACCTACACGACCCCGGACCAGAGCCATATGGCGATGGAGCCGCATGCCTCGATGGCCGTCTGGGATGGAAATAAGCTTACCCTCTGGACCTCAAATCAGATGATTGACTGGTGCCGCACCGATCTGGCAAAAACGCTGAAAGTTCCCGTGGAGAATGTGCGTATTATCTCCCCGTATATCGGCGGAGGGTTTGGCGGCAAGCTGTTCCTGAGAAGCGATGCGCTGCTGGCGGCCCTCGCCGCCCGAGCGGTGAAACGTCCGGTTAAAGTGATGCTCCCCCGCCCCTCTATTCCCAATAACACCACGCACCGCCCCGCCACCCTTCAGCACTTGCGTATCGGTGCCGACCAGAGCGGGAAAATCACCGCTATCTCACATGAAAGCTGGTCTGGAAACCTGCCCGGCGGCACGCCGGAAACGGCGGTACAGCAAAGCGAATTACTCTACGCCGGGGCGAATCGTCATACCGGCCTGCGGCTCGCCACGCTTGATTTGCCGGAAGGGGACGCCATGCGTGCGCCCGGCGAAGCCCCCGGTCTGATGGCGCTCGAAATCGCGATCGACGAACTGGCGGAAAAAGCGGGCATCGATCCCGTCGAGTTTCGCATCCTGAATGACACTCAGGTTGACCCCGCCGACCCGACGCGCTGCTTCTCTCGCCGTCAGCTTATCGAGTGCTTGCGCACCGGAGCGGATAAATTTGGCTGGAAGCAGCGCAACGCCACACCCGGACAGGTGCGCGACGGGGAGTGGCTAGTCGGCCACGGTGTTGCGGCGGGCTTTCGCAATAATCTGCTGGAAAAATCGGGTGCTCGGGTTCACCTCGAACAAAACGGCACCGTTACCGTAGAAACGGACATGACCGACATTGGCACCGGCAGCTACACCATTCTGGCCCAGACGGCAGCGGAAATGCTTGGCGTACCGCTGGAGCAGGTTGCGGTTCACCTCGGCGATTCCAGTTTCCCGGTTTCTGCGGGTTCTGGTGGACAATGGGGCGCGAATACCTCCACCTCCGGCGTTTACGCCGCCTGTATGAAGCTTCGCGAAATGATTGCCTCGGCAGTCGGGTTTGATCCTGAGCAGTCGCAGTTTGCCGACGGCAAGATTACCAACGGTACCCGAAGCGCCACGCTACATGAAGCCACCGCAGGCGGCAGACTGACAGCGGAAGAGAGCATTGAATTCGGAACACTGAGCAAAGAGTACCAGCAGTCGACCTTTGCCGGGCATTTTGTGGAGGTCGGCGTGCATAGCGCGACGGGAGAAGTTCGGGTCCGGCGTATGCTCGCTGTGTGTGCTGCAGGACGCATCCTGAATCCGAAAACTGCGCGCAGCCAGGTCATTGGCGCAATGACTATGGGCATGGGCGCGGCACTGATGGAGGAGCTGGCGGTGGATGACCGTTTGGGCTACTTCGTTAATCACGATATGGCGGGGTATGAGGTGCCGGTCCATGCGGATATCCCAAAACAGGAGGTGATTTTCCTGGATGATACCGACCCCATATCCTCCCCGATGAAGGCCAAGGGTGTCGGTGAGCTGGGCCTGTGCGGCGTGAGCGCGGCTATCGCCAACGCGGTGTATAACGCCACCGGTATTCGGGTACGCGATTATCCCATCACTCTGGATAAGCTGCTCGATAAGCTGCCGGATGTGGTTTAAGGAGAAACAATGTCATACCCGCTTTTTGATAAAGACGAACACTGGCATAAGCCAGAGCAGGCGTTTCTCACCGATGACCACCGGACCATTCTGCGCTTCGCCGTAGAGGCGCTAATGTCCGGTAAAGGAGCGGTGCTGGTGACGCTGGTGGAGATACGCGGCGGCGCGGCGCGCCCGCTCGGGGCGCAGATGGTGGTGCGCGAAGATGGTCGTTACTGCGGTTTTGTCTCTGGCGGCTGCGTGGAGGCCGCTGCCGCTTTTGAAGCGCTGGAGATGATGGGCTCAGGCCGCGATCGCGAAATTCGCTATGGCGAAGGTTCGCCGTGGTTTGACATCGTTCTGCCCTGCGGCGGTGGGATCACGCTGACGCTCCATAAACTACGCTCGGCACAGCCTCTGCTCGCCGTGCTGAACCGCCTGGAACAGAGAAAACCGGCGGGGCTGCGCTACGATCCGCAAGCACAATCGTTGGTGTGCCTGCCCACGCAAACCCGAACGGGCTGGAATCTCAATGGCTTTGAGGTGGGGTTCAGGCCATGCGTCAGGCTGATGATTTACGGACGTTCTCTTGAGGCGCAGGCAACCGCGAGTCTTGCAGCAGCCACAGGCTATGACAGCCATATCTTCGATCTTTTTCCGGCCTCAGCCAGCGCTCAGATCGATACCGATACGGCGGTCATTTTGCTGTGCCATGATCTCAACCGGGAGCTGCCAGTGTTGCAGGCCGCGCGAGAAGCAAAACCCTTTTATCTCGGCGCATTGGGCAGCCATCGAACCCACACGTTACGTCTGCAAAAGCTCCACGAGCTGGGATGGTCCAGGGAGGAGACAGCGCAAATCCGGGCCCCCGTCGGGATATTCCCCAAAGCCCGGGATGCGCATACTCTGGCACTCTCCGTGCTGGCAGAAATCGCCTCTGTACGTCTCCATCAGGAGGAGGATTCATGCCTGCCCCCGTCGTCCTGATCCTTGCGGCCGGGCGTGGAAAGCGCTTTCTCGCCTCCGAGGGAAATACCCATAAGTGTATCGGCTGGCGTCAGTCCCCGGAGGTTGCGCCTTATCGCTGGCCATTTGAAGAAAACGGGAGAACTTTCGACCTTGCGATTGAACCGCAGATTACGACTAATGATCTGCGTCTGATGTTGAGGCTGGTTCTTGCCGGCGGAGGAATAACAATTGCCACTCAGGAAACTTTCAGGCCATATATTGAAAGCGGTAAGCTTGTATCGCTGCTTGATGACTTTCTTCCACAATTTCCGGGCTTCTATCTGTATTTCCCACAGCGTCGCAATATTGCACCAAAGCTCCGCACCCTGATTGACTACGTCAAAGAATGGCGGCAGCAATTGGCTTAAATAGCTGCACCTGCACTGCCTGATGTCAGAACAGTATTTTGATGAATTGCCAAGGTTACAATGGCACAAATGCGGCACAGGAGGAAACGTGGTGTATTTAAATATGGGGTAACTCTTTGATTTTAATGGTGCCGATAATAGGAGTCGAACCTACGACCTTCGCATTACGAATTATAAGAATCCGCTTCTAATTCAAAGCATTACCCCATCAACACTGCGCTCACACGTCCCACCACATCAAAACATGTAAGGCCTTGCAAGCCATTGCGAGGCCTTATATGTCTCAGTTTTGTCCCACCTTGTATTACGACTTGCATAGCCAATGAAGATAAACGTAACGACAAACGGCACTGCAGTCTTCTTTTCTTTCACGACTTCCCCACACCCAGCATGCATACCTTTCTGCCACAACTGTAGTGAATGTCTGTTATGAGCGAAATATAGTCATTGACTACCGAATCTCTTTTCGCCGAAACGCGCTACTAAATAGCTAGCGCGTGCGCAATGGCACGTTAGTGCTGATATACGTCAGGAGTAAAGCGTGATGTAAATTTTTCTGATGAATTTTCAGAATGTATCATCCGGGCTTACCGATGGCAGTGTCGTTTCGGCTCAAAAAGGTGTGAAATATAAATAGCAGCGCTGATGTTTAAATAATTATCAAGTCTGGCATGATGAGAGAGAAACTTAACTTATGCGAGGATCGCAAGTATGCTGAATCTTATCGTTGTCGGAACCCCCAAATACTACACTTTTTTTTCTGAACCCAGTGGCAATGACTCTTTCCCTGTGTCGCGACTCTTCGAATCCACGCCAGAGTCTCTTAGAAGCAGATTGCTTCCCCTGACTGAAAAAACCTATCATTTTCTTCAGGAACTGCCCGTTGTATTTATGTCCGAGCCGGAAATTGAATTCGATGAAGATAATGAAAAAATAGGTTATTTCAGCCACATCCGCTTAGGAAAAATCAGCAAGATAAGTACGTCCGTGTATAACAGAGAAAAAGTTTTAGCGTTTGATTATGAGATTACCAGTGATATCGGCTACAAGCCTTTAACCAGCGATAAAGAGTACGTAAGTGAGCTGGAGCTGGGCAGTTTCGGACTAAACAGAACGTTCTGGGCGGTCAAAGAGATTTCCGTAAATGAGATTCTGCGTGTTTTAGGCCTTGAAGGCTATTCTAATGTTGAGCCCGCAGCAGCGAGTGCGGAAGCACCGGAGAATAATGAAGAACTAGAGATCATTGCGAATATCAATCAGTACTTGCAGGTGATACTCGATCATACACAGGGAAACGATGAAGAGGTATTTTACCGCGGTCACTCGGACATCAACTACCAACTGGAACCCTCACTGTTCCGCAAGGATACTCAGGGTAACTATCGCTACCGCCATCACGAATCGGACATGATAACAGAGCTGCTGACCGTGCAGCCCGCCGAGTTCAAAGACGATCGGTATATGCTAGATAAACTCGTGCGCATGCAACACTATGGCCTACCCACACGCCTGCTTGATGTATCAACAAACCCCTTGATCGCACTATATTTTGCCTGCTCTAAAATCAAGCACGATGAAAATAATCATGAAATTGACGGGAACGTCATTATTCTGACGACGCCCAAAAGTGAAATTAAGTTTTTCGACTCGGATACCGTAAGTTGCATAGCCAATCTTTCCCGTCTTCCCTCTCGTTTCAAAAGCAGCCTGAAAACTAATCTCACCATTCCGGCGTTTAACGAATCTGAAGAGTGCGGACAACTACTACACCTGATCCGCGATGAAAAGTCCTATTTCAAAAGCATCATCGATCTGGTCCACCTAAGTAAAATTGTTGTGGTCAAAGGTCGGCTCAGTAACGCACGTATTTCGTCCCAATCAGGCGCTTTCCTGCTCTTTGGTGAAAACGTAGACCTACCGGAAACGGGACTCAGTACGCTGAACATCAAAAAGCTTGTTATTAGAAACAAAGAGCATCTGATGCAGCAACTGAGCCGCCTTGGCATTAACGAAAGCACGGTGTACCCCGGCATTGAGAAGGCTGCTACGGAAATTGCAAAACTATACGATGGACGAATCTGATAGCGCTTTAGTCGCACGGCACGCCTGTGTGCCAGCGTGGGCCCATAGCCGCTTTAATCGCCGTGCAGAATGCAGTTTTCAGGTAACTTCAGAGAAACAAGTGATCTCATTTCGTTGTATTTATTAGCTGCGGAGTCATTAATGGAAAGAATCAAGAGGAATCCCGAACGATTTGAAGCCTTTGAGCTTTTTTCCTCGTTGGGCCAGATCTATAATTACGATATTAAAAACCCCGACCACCAGGATGACTTTATACAAAAGGTCACCACGTCATTAATCGCTTCCCATCAGAATCCAATTCTGCTGAACGGGAAAAGAATAGAAAACCTATTTAAACACGTTTGCGCCGCACTGAACCACTGCCAGTTTCTTAAACAGGAAGACGCCGGAGACTTGATGTCAGCCGATCCCGATCTGGTGGCACCTGACTATCGCATTATACTGAAGGATCGCCGTCAGATCTTTGTGGAAGTAAAAAACTTTAACGCGGATGACGTGGCTGACGATTATCGCCTGAAGAAATCGTACAGTGATAAGGTTGAAAAGTACGGTGAGCTCCATGGTATTCCAGTTTATTATGCCATCTACATCAGGATGCTGCGCCGGTGGGCGCTGGTTGCACGCTCCTCAATGAAGGAGCTAGAGCGTGAACATACCTTGACGCAGGCCTCGGCGCTCGCAAAAAGTGAGATGTACCTGCTGGGCGACCTATCGATAGCAACAGAACCCGATCTGGTTTTTGAGCTTATCCCCGACCGGACCAAAGAAGTTTCAGTTAGTCCCGAAGGCATCGCCCATTTTACAATTGGCGAGATTAAAATTTACTGCAATGACAGACAAGTAACGGATAAATTTGAAATGAACACGGCGTTTCATCTGATGCGCTACGGAGAGTGGCTCTGCCCCGGATCGGAGGCAATATTCACTGATGGTCAGCTTGAGAGCATCCGATACACATTTTCCCCGGAAGACGACGAAAATTACAAAAGACAGGGTTTCGACTTTATAGGTACGCTGAGTTCGCTGGTCACGTCGGCCTTTAACGAGCAGACTGTACACGACAGCCAGATCAGGTCAGTTGACACCCGGCAGAATGTCAGACTTTTCACGGTAACCATCCCTGATGATTACAAAGGGGGAGGCCTGCCTCTGTGGCGTTTCTCAATGCGGCCAAACTATGAATTTACCGATTAAGAGTAATAGTGAGACATTTAATCGGGATAAATCGCTCGATAATTCGTTGCTACTTCAATAACTTATAAATGAGAAGACCCAGCCTAATAACCTCACAATCAACTTCATTGCGGATCCCCAAAGATAGACGGGCATAGGCGGCTTTTTATCACCTAAGCGTCAGCGCAACATAAATGATCGGGTCAATGGAATGACCTGTTCCCCGTTAAACAACACAGATGGTTGTTAGCCACTTCCGCACTTGGCATGACTTGTCCCACCGTTTGATACGTTACTATCTTAGTAATGTCCGCTTCTGGCACGAAGCTATCGTAGGTTAGGCCCAAGGACAGCTTTAAGCGAGGAGCGGACGCTGAATTCGAATTCATCGTAAAAATTTTTATGGCCAAGTAGCTCTATAAGGCCTTTCATTAAAGCTATCTTTGTCGCAAAGCTTATGCAAAAAGTTACTTTATCTTTAAATCTAATAAGATAACATGATTGACGAAACTCCAAAATCAACTTTACTTAAGCAAAAACGAGGCATGCAATTGAAAAAGATTAGGAAAATCAATAAAAAAATTATTGATGAATTGCTATCTCTTCGCGAATCAAGAGGAGCTATAGAAGACTTCTCAATGTCTTTCCTACTAAATTTTGCAGAAAATTGTCGACTTATGCATTCACTTATTTCAACGAAAGATAAGAAAATAGATATTTATAAAACAGCATATCGACAATATTTTGTATTTCTAATCAGTTGCTGGGAAACATATTTTAGAGACGTTTTTGTTTTCGTGCATTCAGTTGATGAATCTAGAATTACAACACTACTATCTAAAATGAGAACAGAAACATCTATCAATATAAACACTGAGATAAATCTATCAGAGTTATTGAGTAAAAGCTTTAACTTTCAAAACTTAAACGACCTTGAAGAAGCATATAATGGCATGTGGGGTGAGAGTTTTTTAAACTACATATGTACAACTAATATATCTCCTTGCGGTCTGAGTGGCCAAATTTCCCAAGGTTTATCGATAGAAAATATATTTCCAGACTGGAGAGCCCTCATAGAGGAAGCATTTTACATTAGGCACAAAGTGGTTCATGATGCAAACTTCAGACCTAAAGTCAACATTGAATTAATCAGTAAGGTAGAGGCTTTGTTTTTAATAATCCCACAATTTGCAACGCATATCATATCAGAAAGATTCAACTTAAAAAAAATCGTCATTTCAGATGGTAAAAATAACCATACCTATATTTTCAATATCAGTGATATATTATCTGATGATTGGGTTGTTAGTTGATGATGGGATTGTAAGTATATTAACACAAAAAACAAAGAATCTAATGAAGTCCGCTTCTGGCACATAGCAGCCATAGAGACAGTGGCGTAAAGTCATGGAGGATCGGTGGGAGGAGGTGCAAATCCTCTCATGCAAAAAATATGTAAAATCGGTAGCAACTGGAAATCATTCAATACTCGCACTATCGGAAGTTCACCAGCCAACCGCAGCACGTTCCTACATACGACGTGTCTGCGGTTTTCTTTTTCGCTTAGATTGTGTCTGGTTCTTTCGGCCACTCAATATCAGGTGCAGTTGATGTATCAACACGGTTCAGCAACACCCGATACTTTTTCCAGACTTCCAGCAATGAGGTTTCTTCCTCTGTTGCGATATCCAGATCTGCAGCATCCTGAAGTGGCGCAATATGCTCACTGGCTACCTGCATCAGGCTGTTTTTTGTTTCTT
>ULZI01015181.1_pt1 | contig 14596 bp, 8 predicted proteins | sample 1962991 | NCBI WGS metagenome assembly ULZI01 (sample SAMEA4835886, study PRJEB28245) | human gut metagenome | biome: gut microbiome; material: fecal sample | place: Denmark | collected 2008 | reverse complement strand
TGAGGCGGGTAAAGCCTTTGGTGTTAATGCCTCACAGGTGGGGCCTTCAAGTACTGATGCTCCGCAACAAGTTAAAATTATTGAGGATTTAATCGCCCGTAAGGTTAATGCAATTACTATCGTGCCAAACGATGCCAACGTGCTGGAACCGGTATTCAAAAAAGCGCGAGATGCCGGAATTGTGGTTCTGACCAACGAATCCCCCGGTCAGCCAAGTGCTAACTGGGATATTGAAATCATTGATAACGAAAAATTTGCCGCTGAATATGTTGAGCATATGGCGAAACGCATGGGGGGCAAGGGCGGCTATGTGATTTACGTGGGTAGTTTGACCGTGCCGCAGCATAACTTATGGGCTGACTTGCTGGTGAAATACCAGAAAGAGCATTACCCGGATATGCATGAAGTTACCCGCCGCATGCCGGTTGCCGAGAGTGTGGATGACTCACGTCGTACCACACTGGACCTGATGAAAACCTATCCTGACTTGAAAGCGGTTGTCTCCTTTGGTTCAAACGGTCCGATTGGCGCGGGACGTGCGGTGAAAGAGAAACGGGCGAAAAATAAAGTCGCAGTCTATGGCATGATGATCCCTTCACAGGCGGCATCACTGATTAAAAGTGGTGATATCACCGAAGGGATTACTTACGATCCGGCCTCTGCAGGTTACGCACTCGCAGCCGTCGCCAGCACGTTGCTGAAGGGTGAAGAGATCAAACCTGGATTAGAAATGCAGAATCTGGGTAAGGCCGACGTAGATATGGATAAGCGAATTATCCGTTTCCATAAGGTATTACTGGTCAACAAAGACAATATCGACTCACTTTATTAATCCATTTCTTCGGGGCGAAAGCCCCGATTCTTATTGCCAGGGGATGTTATGGAAACTTTCCTTTCCCTTCGTCATATCAACAAAACGTTTCATGCCACGCGAGCGCTGCGCGATGTTTCTCTCGACTTTATGTCGGGTGAAGTGCACTGCCTTGCCGGGCAAAACGGCTGTGGTAAATCGACGTTGATTAAAATTATGTCCGGTGTTTATCGCCCGGATGAGGGAGCGGAAATTACGCTTGGTGGGAAAAACTGGTCAAAGCTGACACCCGCCGCTTCGGTGGCGCAGGGGATTCAGGTGATTTATCAGGACCTCTCTTTATTTCCTAACCTGAGTGTCTGGGAGAATATCGCCGTGAATCACTATCACCACGGTCTGTTTGTTAACCGCCGTCGTCTGCGTGAGGTGGCGCAGGCGGCAATGACCAGTATTAACGTCACATTGCCACTGGATACACTCGTTTCTGAGCTTTCAATTGCCCGCTGTCAGCTGGTGGCTATTTGCCGTGCACTGGCGCAGGACGCACGGTTGATCGTGATGGATGAACCAACCGCTTCGCTGACCCATCAGGAAGTGCAAGGGTTATTACAGGTGGTGCATCAATTGCGTGAACGCGGGATCTGCGTGGTCTTCGTCAGTCATCGTCTGGAAGAAGTGATGGAAGTTTCCGACCGTATTTCAGTGCTGAAAGATGGTGAGCTGGTCGGGACTTTTCCGGCTGCAGAGATGACCACAAAACAACTCGGTTTCCTGATGACCGGCCAGGAGTTTGAATATCAGGTGCGAGAGTTGTGGCAGGGAAAATCCAGCACCCCGGTGCTGGAGGTGCGTAATTTAAGTCGTCATGGGGAATATCTAAATATTAACTTGCGGGTGGAAGCGGGCGAAGTGGTATCGATTGTTGGCCTGCTTGGTGCGGGGCGCACGGAATTATGTCTGAGTCTGTTTGGTATGACCCGACCGGATGCTGGCGAGATCCTCATCAACGGCCAGCCGGTTACACTGCATAGTAACCAGGACGCTATCCGCCACGGTATTGGTTATGTTTCGGAAGATCGCATGTCGCGCGGTTTGGTGATGGCGCAATCTATTGAAGACAACATCATTAGCACTGTTTTTCACAAGGTAAAAGATCGCTTCGGCTTTCTGAGTGAAACTAAAGTTCGTGACCTGGTGGACAGGCTAATCAAGGCATTGACCATCAAAGTCTCTGATCCTCATCTTCCGGTGAATACGCTTTCTGGTGGTAACGCGCAGCGAGTATCGATCGCCAAATGGCTGGCGATTGGGCCACGACTGTTGATTCTCGATAGCCCGACAGTCGGTGTTGATATCGCCAACAAAGCAGGAATATACGGCATTATCAGCGATCTGGCGGCTCATGGCATTGCGGTATTGATGATCTGCGATGAAATTGAAGAAGCGTGGTATCAAAGCCACCGGATTTTGGTAATGCAAAAAGGTCAGATCACCCATAGCTTCCTGCCTGACAGCAGTTCTCAGGCCAGGATTGCGGAGGTGGTAAATGGCTGAACTGAAAAAACGCCATGAATTCTGGCTGGCATTACTGATTGTGGTGCTGTTTGTTGGCCTTGCCTGGCGCAGCGACGAGTTTCTGACATTCGGTAATTTGTACGATCTCGCCAATAACTATGCCATGTTGACTATTCTCGCCTGTGGTTTGTTTGTGGTGTTGATTTCCGGTGGAATTGATATTTCGTTTCCAGCAATGACCATCATTGCGCAATACGGCATGGTGCTGTTGCTGCAAAAAATTGGTGGCAACTTCGCTGTCGCGTTTGCACTGGCGGGCTGCATCGGCATTTTACTTGGCTTAATTAACGCCTTACTGGTTAATCGCCTACGGGTGCCTTCTATCATCATCACTATCTCGACGCTGAATATTTTCTATGGCCTGCTGTTATGGTTGAGTAAAGGTGTGTGGCTGTACGACTTTCCGCCGTGGTTTGAGCAGGGGGTTATGTTGTTCAAGTACACCGATGCTGATGGCTATGACTATGGCCTTGGTCTGCCGCTGATCGCCATGATTACGGTGGTGCTGCTAACAGCGTTTATCATGAATTTCACCAGTGTAGGGCGCAAAATTTATGCCCTTGGCGGGAACCGCGAATCAGCCAGTCGCATCGGCTTTAGCGTGCTGAAACTGCAACTTTTCGTCTATGGCTATATGGGATTGATGTCTGGCGCTGCGGGTGTAGTGCAGTCGTGGACGGTGATGACTGTCGCCCCCGATTCTCTTCTGGGTTATGAGCTGACAGTACTGGCTGCGGTGGTGCTTGGCGGCACTAGTTTGCTCGGCGGGCGCGGCACGTTAACCGGTACTTTGCTCGGCGTGGTGTTGTTGGCAGTGATGCAAAACGGGCTAAATTTATTGGGAGTCTCGTCTTACTGGCAAACATTGATCACCGGCATCATCATCGTTGCCAGCATTAGTGCCACGGCGTGGAGTCAGCATCAGAACCGGAGTCTGCTATGAAAAAATCGTGGCGTAATAACGTTGAGTTTTACTTGATCGGCCTGCTGGTGCTAACTGTTGCCGCGTTCAGCATTACTATGCCGGAGATTTTCTGGTCGATAAGTAATTTCCAGTCCGTCGCTTCGCAAATGCCCGTGCTGGGCATTCTGGCGTTGGCTATGGCGGTGACCATGCTTTGCGGTGGCATTAACTTGTCAATTATAGCCACTGCTAACGCCTGTTCACTGGTGATGGCGTGGGTGGCGACTCAGTATCCACCGGGTATTGCTACGGTTGTCGCTACGTTACTGGCGGGCGCTGGCGCGGCGGTGATAATCGGTTTATGTAACGGCGTATTGATTGCTGGTATTCGAGTGTCGCCAATTCTTGCAACGCTTGGGATGATGACGTTGCTCAAAGGGATAAATATTCTGGTGACAGGTGGTAGCGCCATTGCCAATTATCCCTCATGGGTGCTGTGGTTGAATCATGCGCAATGGTTCGGTATTCCGCTACCGATGTGGTTGTTTGCCGCAGTGGCACTGGGGCTATGGATATTGCTGGAGAAAACGCCGCTCGGTAAAGCCATTTACCTGATTGGGTCTAACGAACGAGCAACACTTTACTCCGGCATTAACACTCGTCGGGTGCTGATTTGGGTTTATGTCATTTCCGCCTTGCTTTGTGCGGTAGCGGCATTTTTGATGATGTCGAAACTCAACTCGGCTAAGGCCTCTTATGGCGAATCGTACTTGCTGGTGTCAATCCTCGCGGCAGTACTCGGTGGGGTTAATCCGGACGGCGGCAGCGGGCGGATAATTGGTATGGTGCTGGCGCTGTTTCTTCTGCAAATTATTGAAAGCGGCTTCAATATTCTCGGTATAAGCCCCTACCTGACGATGGCCTTATGGGGAACGTTGCTGCTCTGTTTCATTCAGGTTCGCGGCATGTTGGGGCTGGATCGGGTGGTTTAAATATTGGCTATATTCAATGGACGCGTTTTGCCGCGATGACATATCAGGCGTCGCCAAATACACATAGCTAATCAGGAGTAAACACAATGAAGATCAAAGCTGTTGGTGCATATTCCGCTAAACAACCACTTGAACCGATGGATATCACACGGCGTGAACCGGGACCGAATGATGTCAAAATCGAAATCGCTTACTGTGGCGTCTGCCATTCCGATCTCCACCAGGTCCGTTCCGAGTGGGCGGGGACGGTTTACCCCTGCGTACCGGGTCATGAAATTGTGGGGCGTGTGGTAGCCGTTGGTGATCAGGTAGAAAAACATGCGCCGGGCGATCTGGTCGGTGTCGGCTGCATTGTCGACAGTTGTAAACATTGCGAAGAGTGTGAAGACGGGCTGGAAAACTACTGTGATCACATGACCGGCACCTATAACTCGCCGACGCCGGACGAACCGGGCCATACTCTGGGCGGCTACTCACAACAGATCGTCGTTCATGAGCGATATGTTCTGCGTATTCGTCACCCGCAAGAGCAGCTGGCGGCGGTGGCTCCTTTGTTGTGTGCAGGGATCACCACGTATTCGCCGCTACGTCACTGGCAGGCCGGGCCGGGTAAAAAAGTGGGCGTGGTCGGCATCGGCGGTCTGGGACATATGGGGATCAAGCTGGCCCACGCGATGGGGGCGCATGTGGTGGCATTTACCACTTCTGAGGCAAAACGCGAAGCGGCAAAAGCCCTGGGGGCCGATGAAGTTGTTAACTCACGCAATGCCGATGAGATGGCGGCTCATCTGAAGAGTTTCGATTTCATTTTGAATACAGTAGCTGCGCCACATAATCTCGACGATTTTACCACCTTGCTGAAGCGTGATGGCACCATGACGCTGGTTGGTGCGCCTGCGACACCGCATAAATCGCCGGAAGTTTTCAACCTGATCATGAAACGCCGTGCGATAGCCGGTTCTATGATTGGCGGCATTCCAGAAACTCAGGAGATGCTCGATTTTTGCGCCGAACATGGCATCGTGGCTGATATAGAGATGATTCGGGCCGATCAAATTAATGAAGCCTATGAGCGAATGCTGCGTGGTGATGTGAAATATCGTTTTGTTATCGATAATCGCACACTAACAGACTGAAAAAATTAATAAATACCCTGTGGTTTAACATATTAACTTCGCTCTCCACTTAACTTTTTAGTTAAGGAGAGCGAAATAATATCAAAGTAGCAGTAAAACCTATAACGTAAATTCAAATTGTTAAATTAACTCCCTCCAGTACACAATACTTCTCACGTTAGTTATGAGCGATTTCTGATAGTGCCTGGTTTAATGAGAACTTTATTATCTGCGACGTTTATTTTTATTTAAGAGAGATCGCGATGATATCATTAAAAGCTCCGCACAATAATTTGATGCCATATACGCAACAAAGCATACTTAATACGGTTAAAAACAATCAGTTACCAGAGGATATCAAAAGCTCCCTGGTTTCCTGTGTCGATATATTCAAGGTTTTGATTAAACAATATTATGATTATCCTTATGATTGTCGTGATGATTTAGTCGATGACGACAAACTCATTCATCTCATGGCTGCCGTACGAGACTGTGAGTGGTTAGACGATAACGCACTCACCATAAATGTGCAGTTTAATGATTTCCCTGGATTTTATGACTGGATGGATTACCCTGATCACCCGGTTAAGTTTGTTTTTCGCATACTTGAAAATCAAAAAGGGACAGTTTGGGTATATGACCAGGATGATGCGTTTCTTGATATTAAAGCAAATGTGCAGGCTGGACGCTTTACCGGGCTTAAGAAATTAGTGCAGTTTATCGATTCAGTGCGAACAGATTGCAAATGTATTCTTCTTGAACACCATATGCCTTTGCTGAGAATTTTCCCTAAAGGGAAAGAGTGTATGCGTGTGGAAAAATGGCTTCGCGAAATGTCGTCTATTCCGGAGACAGACGCGCCCATTAAGCAGGCGCTTGCGCATGGATTATTATTACACTTAAAAAATATCCACCCTGTTTTTCCTGAATCACTGGTGATGTTATTGCTCTCTGTTCTGGACGTAAAAACATACAGAGATGACGCACGATTAAATGAATGGATATCGAATAGAGTGCAGGAATTAGGTGACAGATATTATCCTGTAAATAAGCACGTTAAAATCCGCTACACTCTTTAGTTCAGAAAGGGTTCCACCTGCAAGTTGTTATTCCACCAGAGAGTGAATCGCAAAGCAGGTAATCATTTCATCTGTATATCCGTATGCTAAATGGCATTCCACCGCCTTTTCGCCGATATTTTGTTGTGATCAGCGACGCTTCGCTTAAAAAAGCACCAGCAGTGGTTTCGCAGCTATGTGGTGTATAAAAAATGATCTCATGCAGATGTTTTGTGAATGTGTGGGTTGACATTCATATGAAAAAAATCATAATTCCATCATGTTTGTATGGGGTCTTTTCTGTACCTTACGCATCGCACTCAAGCCTGACAGAAAATATGCTGTAAGGCTCATATCAAAAACCGCCATTAGCTCATCAGGAAGAGCAGACGACAACCAGGATTGTTGTATGGTACGGGGTTCGAGGCCTCGATGGCGGTCCAACTTTTCAAAACTCTTCTGAATCAGATCCCCTTATTATCATCCCTGCAAAGTGGAACATTGCCATTGTTTGGCTATTCAGGACGGGGCAGACCAATGAAAAAAGCCCACACAGGGGAGAGTGGGCTGAAATGGGAAGCTAAAGACTCAAGTAAACTTATCGGAAATAAGGACCACGCATTACGGGGGCTATCATCGCCGATGGCCGGGATTCGGCAAATCAGGTTGATTACGTAGAGAGTAAATTATCTGCTCACCGCTGCGTCACCCCTTCGTAAATCAGGCGTAGCGCGAATACACCAATAATTGCACCAATAACCCGACTGGCAACGCGTTGCATACGCCCATAAGCACGACGCACAGCGGGCAAAGAAAACGCCTGACTAAGAAAAACTCGCCAGATAATTGATGCGAGCACAATCCCCGCCCAGGCCATTAAACGTGCCCATGTTGGTGTTTCGGCATTTAATGTTACTGAGAAAATACTAATAAAAAATAAAACGGTTTGCGGGTTAGAGAGATCGGTAATTAATCCGCGGCGAAAAAAGACATACCAGGGGGCGCTAATCGGTTGTTGTAGTGTGCTCATTTGCGGTGTTGACTGGCGGCGCATGCTGCACCACGCAAACCATAAGAGATAAGCGCCGCCGACGATTCTGATAAGCGAAAAAATCTCCTCACACTGCGTAATTAGTTTTGCAAGACCAAACAAACCCAACCCGGAATAAAATGCATCGCCCAGCGCCACCCCCAGCCCGGTCAGCACACCTGCGCGTCGACCGGAAGCCAGGCTGGTTTGTACTACCACAAAGAGATTGGCTCCCGGATTAAAAAAAGTAATCACGAACAGTCCTACGGTCAGGTAAACGGCGTGCAAAGGATCCATAGTGATTTCATCCATAAATAAGTGAAGTAACTTCATCATATTTCTACCAAAAATAATCGGGTGCGAAAGAGATCACAAAGTGTCTTATTTCCGGTTACTGGCGTTTATGCCCTGACTGAACTAATTATTAATCAACCCAATAATGTGGGTGGGTGATAGTGTGATAACAACTCTGGAGCCGTAATATGAAAATAATCTCTAAAATGTTAGTCGGTGCGTTAGCGTTTGCCGTTACCAATGTCTATGCCGCTGAATTGATGACCAAAGCGGAATTTGAAAAAGTTGAATCGCAGTATGAAAAAATAGGTGATATTTCAACCAGTAATGAAATGTCGACCGCAGATGCGAAAGAGGATTTGATCAAAAAAGCGGATGAAAAAGGGGCTGATGTGTTGGTACTGACCTCTGGTCAAACTGACAATAAGATCCACGGCACGGCAAATATTTATAAGAAGAAGTAATTCTGAAACCTATGTAAACATCCCCGATGCGTAAATTTATCGGTGATCATCTATTGAAATTTATGCCGGATAAAGCGTTCGCGCTGCATTCGGCAGTTCAGTTTTTCAGCCGCCGCCAGAACGTCGTCCGGCTTATGCCTAAATAATTCGCCGCTGCTGTTTTATCGCCTTTAAATTTCTCCAGTGCCTGTTGTGGTGTCAGTAAGCGTGGAGCGGGAATTTTCGCCGACTCGCGCGCCAGCTCCGGCAGTAGCAGTTGCATAAACTGCGGCGTTAAATCCGGCGTCGGTTCCACACTTAAAAACAGCGCCAGTCGTTCCATCATATTGCGCAGTTCACGAATATTGCCTGGCCAGTCGTAGTGCACCAGCACGGTTTCGCTTGCCTGTAATCCCTGGCGTAATGCGGCAGAAAACGGGGCGGAGAGCGCCGCCAGAGACACTTTCAAAAAGCTTTCCGCCAGCGGAAGAATATCCGCCACCCGCTCGCGCAGTGGTGGCAATTGCAGACGCAAAATACTCAGCCGATAAAACAGATCACGGCGAAACTGCCCTTGCCGCATATCTTCTTCCAGATTGCAGTGAGTGGCGCTAATGACCCGCACATCCACCGGAACAGGCTGATGCCCGCCGACGCGAGTAACCTCTTTTTCTTCCAGCACCCGTAACAGGCGAGTCTGCAAAGGTAGCGGCATTTCGCCAATCTCATCCAGAAACAGCGTACCGCCGTGGGCAATTTCGAACAGCCCGGCGCGACCTCCGCGTCGCGAGCCGGTAAACGCCCCTTCCTCATAGCCAAACAGCTCCGCTTCCAGCAGCGATTCGGCTATCGCCCCGCAGTTGACGGCAACAAACGGATGCGACTTTTTGCCCTGTCGCGCATCGTGGCGGGCAAAATATTCCCGATGAATCGCCTGGGCCGCCAGCTCTTTGCCCGTCCCCGTTTCCCCCTCAATCAACACCGCTGCACTGGAGCGGGCATACAGCAAAATAGTCTGCCGTACTTGTTCCATCTGTGGTGATTGACCGAGCATATCGCCCAGCACGTAACGAGTTCTCAGGGCGTTGCGGGTGGCATCGTGAGTGTTATGGCGTAACGACATGCGCGTCATATCCAGCGCATCGCTGAACGCCTGGCGCACGGTGGCGGCGGAATAGATAAAAATTCCGGTCATTCCGGCTTCTTCTGCCAGATCGGTAATCAGCCCCGCGCCGACCACCGCTTCAGTGCCGTTAGCTTTTAGCTCGTTAATCTGCCCGCGGGCGTCTTCTTCGGTAATGTAGCTACGTTGATCGAGGCGCAGATTAAAGGTTTTTTGAAACGCCACCAGCGCTGGAATGGTTTCCTGATAGGTGACAACGCCGATAGAAGAGGTGAGTTTTCCGGCTTTTGCCAGTGCCTGTAACACATCGTAGCCGCTCGGTTTAATCAAAATAACTGGCACTGACAGGCGGCTTTTCAGGTACGCGCCGTTAGAGCCAGCCGCGATGATGGCGTCACAGCGTTCGTTTGCCAGTTTCTTGCGGATGTAGGTCACTGCTTTTTCAAAGCCAAGCTGAATAGGGGTAATGTTCGCCAGGTGATCAAACTCGAGGCTGATATCGCGAAACAGCTCGAACAGGCGCGTTACAGATACCGTCCAGATAACCGGTTTGTCGTCATTAAGCCGTGGTGGATGTGCCATAGCGCACCGCAAAGTTAAGAAACCGAATATTGGGTTTAGTCTTGTTTCATAATTGTTGCAATGAAACGCGGTGAAACATTGCCTGAAACGTTAACTGAAACGCATATTTGCGGATTAGTTCATGACTTTATCTCTAACAAATTGAAATTAAACATTTAATTTTATTAAGGCAATTGTGGCACACCCCTTGCTTTGTCTTTATCAACGCAAGTAACAAGTTGATAACAAAGGATGGGCTATGTCTCTACACTCTCCAGGTAAAGCGTTTCGCGCTGCACTGTCTAAAGAAAATCCATTGCAGATTGTTGGCACCATCAACGCTAATCATGCGCTGTTGGCGCAGCGTGCCGGATATCAGGCAATTTATCTCTCCGGCGGTGGCGTGGCGGCAGGTTCGCTGGGGCTGCCCGATCTCGGTATTTCTACCCTTGATGATGTGCTGACCGACATTCGCCGTATCACCGACGTTTGTTCGCTGCCGCTGCTGGTGGATGCGGATATCGGTTTTGGTTCTTCGGCCTTTAACGTGGCGCGTACGGTGAAATCGATGATTAAAGCCGGTGCGGCAGGATTGCATATTGAAGATCAGGTTGGTGCGAAACGCTGCGGTCATCGCCCGAACAAAGCGATCGTCTCGAAAGAGGAGATGGTGGATCGGATCCGCGCGGCGGTGGATGCGAAAACCGATCCTGATTTTGTGATCATGGCGCGCACCGATGCGCTGGCGGTAGAGGGGCTGGATGCGGCGATCGAGCGTGCACAGGCCTATGTTGAAGCGGGTGCCGAGATGTTGTTCCCGGAGGCGATTACCGAACTCGCCATGTACCGCCAGTTTGCCGATGCGGTGCAGGTGCCAATCCTCGCCAACATTACCGAATTTGGTGCCACGCCGCTGTTTACCACCGACGAATTACGCAGCGCCCATGTCGCAATGGCGCTGTACCCGCTTTCAGCGTTCCGCGCCATGAACCGCGCCGCTGAACATGTCTACAACGTCCTGCGCCAGGAAGGCACGCAGAAAAGCGTCATCGACACCATGCAGACCCGCAACGAACTGTACGAAAGCATCAACTACTACCAGTACGAAGAGAAGCTCGACGACCTGTTTGCCCGTAGCCAGGTGAAATAAAACACAACGAAAAATATCTCGACCCTACAAATGACGAGGACAATATGAGCGACACAACGATCCTGCAAAACAGTACCCATGTCATTAAACCGAAAAAATCGGTGGCACTTTCCGGCGTTCCGGCGGGCAATACGGCGCTCTGCACCGTGGGTAAAAGTGGCAATGACCTGCATTACCGTGGCTACGATATTCTTGATCTGGCGGAACATTGCGAATTTGAAGAAGTGGCTCATCTGCTGATCCACGGCAAACTGCCGACCCGTGACGAACTCGCCGCTTACAAAACGAAACTGAAAGCCCTGCGTGGTTTACCGGCTAACGTGCGTACCGTGCTGGAAGCCTTACCGGCGGCGTCGCACCCGATGGATGTCATGCGCACCGGCGTTTCCGCGCTCGGCTGCACGCTGCCAGAAAAAGAGGGGCATACCGTCTCTGGCGCGCGGGATATTGCCGACAAACTGCTGGCGTCACTTAGCTCGATTCTTCTCTACTGGTATCACTACAGCCACAACGGCGAACGCATCCAGCCGGAAACCGATGACGACTCCATCGGTGGTCACTTCCTGCATCTGCTGCACGGCGAAAAGCCATCGCAAAGCTGGGAAAAGGCGATGCATATTTCGCTAGTGCTGTACGCCGAACACGAGTTTAACGCCTCCACCTTTACCAGTCGGGTGATTGCGGGCACCGGCTCTGATATGTATTCCGCGATTATTGGCGCGATTGGCGCACTGCGCGGGCCGAAACACGGCGGAGCGAATGAAGTGTCGCTGGAGATCCAGCAACGCTACGAAACGCCGGACGAAGCCGAAGCCGATATCCGCAAGCGGGTGGAAAACAAAGAAGTGGTCATTGGTTTTGGTCATCCGGTTTATACCATCGCCGACCCGCGCCACCAGGTGATCAAACGTGTGGCGAAGCAGCTCTCGCAGGAAGGCGGCTCGTTGAAGATGTACAACATCGCCGATCGCCTGGAAACGGTGATGTGGGAGAGCAAAAAGATGTTCCCCAATCTCGACTGGTTCTCTGCTGTTTCCTACAACATGATGGGCGTTCCCACCGAGATGTTCACACCACTGTTTGTCATCGCCCGCGTCACCGGCTGGGCGGCGCACATTATCGAACAACGTCAGGACAACAAAATTATCCGTCCTTCCGCCAATTATGTTGGACCGGAAGACCGCCCGTTTGTCGCGCTGGATAAGCGCCAGTAAACCTCTACGAATAACAATAAGGAAACGTACCCAATGTCAGCTCAAATCAACAACATCCGCCCGGAATTTGATCGTGAAATCGTTGATATCGTCGATTACGTCATGAACTACGAAATCAGCTCTAAAGTGGCCTACGACACCGCACATTACTGCCTGCTCGACACGCTCGGCTGCGGTCTGGAAGCTCTCGAATACCCGGCCTGTAAAAAACTGCTGGGGCCAATTGTTCCCGGCACCGTCGTACCCAACGGCGTGCGCGTCCCCGGAACTCAGTTCCAGCTCGACCCCGTCCAGGCGGCATTTAACATCGGCGCGATGATCCGCTGGCTCGATTTCAACGATACCTGGCTGGCGGCGGAGTGGGGCCATCCTTCCGACAACCTCGGCGGCATTCTGGCAACGGCGGACTGGCTTTCGCGCAACGCGGTCGCCAGCGGCAAAGCGCCGTTGACCATGAAACAGGTGCTGACCGCAATGATCAAAGCCCATGAAATTCAGGGCTGCATCGCGCTGGAAAACTCCTTTAACCGCGTCGGCCTCGACCACGTTCTGTTAGTGAAAGTGGCTTCCACCGCCGTGGTCGCCGAAATGCTCGGCCTGACCCGCGAGGAAATTCTCAACGCCGTTTCGCTGGCGTGGGTGGACGGTCAGTCGCTGCGCACCTATCGCCATGCGCCGAACACCGGCACGCGTAAATCCTGGGCGGCGGGCGATGCCACTTCCCGCGCGGTACGTCTGGCACTGATGGCGAAAACGGGCGAAATGGGTTACCCGTCAGCCCTGACTGCGCCGGTGTGGGGCTTCTACGACGTCTCCTTTAAAGGTGAATCGTTCCGCTTCCAGCGCCCGTACGGTTCCTACGTTATGGAAAATGTGCTGTTCAAAATCTCCTTCCCGGCGGAGTTCCACTCCCAGACGGCAGTTGAAGCAGCGATGACGCTCTATGAACAGATGCAGGCAGCAGGCAAAACGGCGGCGGATATCGAAAAAGTGACCATTCGCACCCACGAAGCCTGTATTCGCATCATCGACAAAAAAGGACCGCTCAATAACCCGGCAGACCGCGATCACTGCATTCAGTACATGGTGGCGATCCCGCTGCTGTTCGGGCGCTTAACGGCGGCAGATTACGAGGACAACGTGGCGCAAGATAAACGCATCGACGCCCTGCGCGAGAAGATCAATTGCTTTGAAGATCCGGCATTTACCGCTGACTACCACGACCCGGAAAAACGCGCCATCGCCAATGCCATTACCCTTGAGTTCACCGACGGCACACGATTTGAAGAAGTGGTGGTGGAGTACCCCATTGGTCATGCTCGCCGCCGTCAGGATGGTATTCCGAAACTGGTCGATAAATTCAAAATCAATCTCGCGCGCCAGTTCCCGACTCGCCAACAGCAGCGCATTCTGGAGGTTTCTCTCGACAGAACTCGCCTGGAACAGATGCCGGTCAATGAGTATCTCGACCTGTACGTCATTTAAGTAAACGGCGGTAAGGCGTAAGTTCAACAGGAGAGCATTATGTCTTTTAGCGAATTTTATCAGCGTTCGATTAACGAACCGGAGCAGTTCTGGGCCGAGCAGGCCCGGCGTATTGACTGGCAGACGCCCTTTACGCAAACGCTCGACCACAGCAATCCGCCGTTTGCCCGTTGGTTTTGTGAAGGCCGAACCAATTTGTGCCACAACGCTATCGACCGCTGGCTGGAGAAACAGCCAGAGGCGCTGGCGCTGATTGCCGTCTCTTCGGAAACAGAAGAAGAGCGCACCTTTACCTTTCGTCAGCTGCATGACGAAGTGAACGCGGTGGCCTCAATGTTGCGTTCATTGGGCGTGCAGCGTGGCGATCGGGTGCTGGTGTATATGCCGATGATTGCCGAAGCGCATATTACTCTGCTGGCCTGCGCGCGCATTGGCGCTATTCACTCGGTGGTGTTTGGTGGATTTGCCTCGCACAGCGTGGCGGCGCGAATTGATGATGCTAAACCGGTGCTGATTGTTTCGGCTGATGCCGGAGCGCGCGGTGGCAAAATCATTCCCTATAAAAAATTGCTCGACGATGCGATAAGTCAGGCGCAGCACCAGCCACGCCATGTTTTGCTGGTGGATCGCGGACTGGCGAAAATGGCGCGCGTCAGCGGGCGGGATGTCGATTTCGCGTCGTTGCGCTATCAACACATCGGCGCGCGGGTACCGGTGGCGTGGCTGGAATCCAACGAAACCTCCTGCATTCTCTACACTTCCGGCACGACCGGCAAACCTAAAGGCGTGCAGCGTGACGTCGGCGGATATGCGGTGGCGCTGGCGACCTCGATGGACACCA
>ULZI01000511.1_pt1 | contig 15149 bp, 14 predicted proteins | sample 1962991 | NCBI WGS metagenome assembly ULZI01 (sample SAMEA4835886, study PRJEB28245) | human gut metagenome | biome: gut microbiome; material: fecal sample | place: Denmark | collected 2008 | reverse complement strand
GCTGCGAGGACTTCAGGTACAAAAGTTGTAAGAATTTTGTTGACTGCTAACAGTTGCCGGGATGGATTGTTTATTGTATAATCAGTGGGGAAATTTTGTTTTGGTCAGATGAGGGGAACACTGTGGACAATTACGATACATTCAATGAGGTACTGGTAAGGCTGTTCCGCGATATTATGGATATTGAGCAGAAGGCCATTATAACGCCGGAATTCCGGGATATCACAAGCAATGACATGCACGTAATTGAAGCGATAGGAATCGGGGTACCTAAAAACATGTCCGCGATTGCCAGGGAACTTTCGGTCACAGTGGGGACGCTCACGATTGCCATGAACAGCCTTGTGAAGAAAGGCTACGTGGAGCGCACCAGAGGAAAAGAGGACAGGAGGGTGGTCTATATCTCCCTGTCGGATAAAGGGCGCAGAGCCTTTGAGCACCATGCAGAATTTCACAGAAGGATGATTGACAGTATAAAAGAAGAGCTGTCCGGCGAGGAGCTCCAGATCCTTTACCGGGCTCTCACGAAGCTGAACAAATGGTTCAGAGAGTTTACTGTCTGAAGAACAGAGAACTGAAAAAAAGACCCGCATGACAGCCGATCTGAAGAGAAATGGAAGCTGACTGCGGATTGGAAAAACTTTGCCGTGCCTTGGGGGTTTGGCCGGGGTGCTGACAAAGAATAATCAGATGAGGAGGAAATGCAATTATGAAAAAAATGATGCTTGGTTTTATGGGAGTCGTGATGTCTGTTTCTCTGGCAGCCTGCTCCCCGACAGATGTATCCAGCCAGACAGACGCCCAGGCAGGAGGGCAGACGGTGGAGGCTTCCATCGAACAGACAGAGAGAGAGGTTGTGGAGAAGCTCCCTGACGCAGATGCAGCACCCATGGCTCAGGTCAGCATATTTACCATCAAGGAGGATGGGACAGGTCTTGAGCAGAAGATGGATGCCATCGATTCCGATGAAGAGGAGACAGTGGACGCCCAGCTTCTGGCTGACAAGATGGCGGAGTATGGAATTCTCGAGGAGGGGACAAAGGTGTTAAACTTCTCCCAGGACGGAGATGTGATTACAGTGGATCTCAGCGGTATGCCAAACCAGGAGGATGTGCTGGAGCAGACAGCTGTTGCAAACACATTCATCCAAAACTATGAGGCTCAGACGCTGAATCTGTCCGTAAACGGTGAGAGTGTCGGCCCAGGCAGCTTTGAGTTCAACCGCTCCTACAAAAATATGAGCGGAGAGAATGCCCAGGCAGCAGCGGCTTCCAGTGAGAGCGCAGGTGCAGACGGGACTGAGGCAGATGGAGTACCGGCATCCGAGACTTCAGAGGAGACAGCGGACGCTGAATAAGAAGTGGGCTTAAGCTCCCGCCAGGAGACAGCATACCTGTTCCGGAACAGAATAAAAGATCAGAAAGGCCATCTGCCATTTATTCGGCAGATGGCCTTTCTGGTCTTATGGGAAAGTTATGGAAGCGTCCTGCAGGGCTTTACCAGAAACTGTATCAGGGTGACATAATCTTCGCTGTCTGAGGTGGTCAGGCTGTCCAGGATACAGTATTCATATGCGTCGGATATGGGGGTGAGTCCCATGCGCGAAAGCTCTGGAAGCAGGAAACGGTAGGCCCCTGCGCTGTCTGTATACCTGCCTGTAAAATAGTAGTGGGCGTACAGGCCCGGAGGCTTGGCAATGCAGAAGGCTCCCGAGTAGTTTTTCTCAAGGGGAAGAAACATATGGGAGGCTCTCAGACAGTGGCCTGCCCGGATTTCTTCAAGGGGGATAATGGCGCCCTGCTGATAAAAATAGGGATAATGCTCTTTCTTCGCCTTTGTCATCAGCTGTTTGATGGCAATGTTCTGAGCCATTAAATCCTCCTCATCCGTCCCCTTCCTTCTCTTGGGAAAACGCACCGCCTCTCCTGCCAGAAATTCTGTCTTGTCGTGATGGACCAGGGTGACAGAGCCTGACTTGGAAGAGAAATCGCGCAGCGTTTTGACCTTCCAGGCAAGCTGCTTTTCAATGGTCTGGAGACGGCGGATTTTCTGGCGGATGCTTATGAGCTGCTCCTGCATCAATGACAGGGCGTAGTCCCTGGTGCGCTGTTCCATAAATTCACGGATTTCCTCTAAGGAAAGTCCTATCTCTTTGAGCATTGCAATATTGTCCAGAAGATCCAGCTGATCTGCTGTGTAATAGCGGTAGCCGTTTTCTGGATTCACATAATCGGGTTTCAAGATTCCTTTCTTATCGTAAAATAAAATAGCCTGCCTGGAAAGGCCTGACAGCTTTGCCAGCTCTCCTGCAGTAAAGCGGTGCTGCATACAATTTTCCTCCTGAAATCTGCCGGTCTATGCCTTTGTACAGGTGGACAGTTACCATTAAAGCAAAAATTATTTTGCCTATTGACATTATACTTACTATATACTTTATACTAATTATAGTCAAGAAAACAAAGAAACTTAGATAAAGGAGTTGTTATTATGAAAATGCTGCAAAGAGCAGAGGCCAAAAAGGCGGTTGTCCGGTACGGAGGTCTGCTGCTCGGAACGGCAATCCTCTCTTTTGGCCTTTACAATATTCACAGCCAGGCGAGCATTACCGAGGGAGGGGTTCTGGGCCTGCAGCTTTTGATTCAGCACTGGTTTGGAATTTCACCGAGCATTATCGGTCCGGTTATGGATTTCATGTGCTACCTGATCGGATGGAAGATTCTGGGAGGGAACTTTTTAAAGAATGCAATTGTGGCTTCAGTCAGCTATGCCTTTTTCTACTCACTCCATGAGAAGATGGGATACATCCTCCCCGATCTCAGCCCTCATCCGGTATTTGCGGCCGTACTTGGCGGTCTGTTTGTCGGAGTCGGTGTAGGACTTGTGGTGCGTTCAGGAGGAGCTTCCGGAGGCGATGACGCTCTGGCCCTTATACTGAACAGGGTTACAAAGGCGAAGCTGGAACAGTGCTACTTCATCACAGATTTTGTGGTTCTAATGCTTTCCCTCACCTATATTCCCCTTGGAAAAATCGCATGCTCCCTTTTGACCGTGAGTATCTCGTCCTATGTCATAGGAAAGATTTATAGGAAGGAAGACGGCGGTCAGGATCAGGAAGACAGCCCGGGGTTTTTAAAAAGTCTGGGGGCAGAGAGCTCTGAAGCGCTGCAGAAGGATTGACGGGGTTTGCGGGCGGACAGAGAAGCAGAGGTTTTAGCGGAAATAAGACAGAGACAAAAGAACAGAGATAAAAGACAGAGATAAAAGACAAGAATAAAAGACAGGGACAAAAGTTAAGAAAAAACCAAGAGAACGGGAAGGCCGGCAGCCTTCCGGCTGAACATGGAGATTCAGACCGGAGGCTGCCGGCTCTTTTACCATAAAGGAAGCGCTCAGAATGCCCTGTATGATAAATAAGCGGCAGATTCTCAGGCGCCGAAGGTCAGAAGCCAGGTTTTAAAGTATGGTTTGATTACCCGGAAGGGTGCGCCTCCCATGTCGAGGATAAACTTGTGAAACTGTACGGGATCGTATTTGCTGCCCAGCGTCTCCTCAGCCGTTTCCCGCATCTGGGTAATTTCCATATATCCGGTGTAATACTGCAGATAGTTGGCCGGGTTGTCCGCAACAGCATAATAGATTTCCTGGACAACAGCCGGATCGGTGATGCCGTACAGGTCCTCCAGGAACTTGCCGGTTCGCTCCTTCGTCCAGCCCTCATAATTGATATTGATGTCTAAGAGAGCGTAGAGGCCGAGAGTCGCTGCCTGGTTGTGGGCCAGGAGATCGCCAAGGCCAGGGGCCAGTCCGTTGTCGAAGGAATAGGAGTAAATTTCCGCATAGGTTCCCCACCCTTCAGAGTAACCGCCGCAGGACAGAAGGTGAAGCAGAGGCTCCTTGATATTCTGGTTGGCGTATACGGTCTGGTACAGGTGGCCTGGATAGCCTTCATGGGCCAGCGTGGTGTACAGAGAGTCAGCAGATGTCTGATCTGAGCCTCCGTTAATATAGATGACATTGTGCTCCCAGTAATCCAGGGGCGCCGTCAGATAAAAAGCAGGGCTTAAGGAGGATTCAAGGGCCTTGGGAACCTGTTTGACAGTGTAGTCTGCGCCGGACAGAGGAGGAAAATCTTTTTCGGACTGCTTTCTCAGGTCGTCAAGAATTGCAGTCGGCTCTGTCTGGGAGAAGGAATAGTTTGCGGAAGTCACGGAGAGCTCAGGGTAATTTTCAAGAAGCAGGGTAATCTCTGCCAGATCACTGCTCATATGTATCTGAACCTGCTCCTTAAGCTCAGGCACTGTGTACTCTGTTCCCGTGGAAGAGGCTGCCAGGTACTCGTAGTAGCGTTTCCCGTCCGGGTAGCCGCACAGGCCGTTTTCGTTGGAACCGCGTCCTTTGAGGGATTCAAGCTCCTGGGAGAGCATCTGATAGGCCGGGATAAAATGCTCCTTCATGACAGTCAGGTGGCGTTCTCTGTACTCTGCCTTTTCCACCGCTGACAGGCCCTCGATATCGTCCAGCTTGCTGTCAAAGGTTTCGCACAGGAAGCTGTTTTCCGGACGGATCATATAATCCTTACAGGACTGGATAATCTGATCGAGAACCAGGTCACAGGGGGCCAGACCCGCGTCTGCCCGCGCGTGTTCAAATTCCGCAATCTCTTTGTAATAGGAGTCAATCTGTGAGAGGAGCGTCAGATAATTCTCCACATCCTGCCTGTCATAAAAGGCATACTCCGCAAACAGAATGGGAAGCTGGGCCTGGGTTCCGATGGTGGTGGAGAGAGGGCGGCTATAAAGCTCCAGCCCGTCAGCCATTTTCTCCGTCTCCAGGTAATCGTCGAGAACGCGGTAGGTGAAAAGCTGGTCTGCAGTGAGAAGGGCCGGGTCAAATTCATGCAGTCTGTCAGACAGCTCACGGATGTCAGCAGACACCTGTTTCAGCTCTTCCAGGGAGCATTTTCCCAGCTCGGGATTTTCTTCCGAGATGCCCAGCGCCTCCGGGTCTCTTAAAAGATAGTGAAGCGTAATGCCGGAGCCCTCAAGCTCTTCCCTGAAAATCTCATCGGTAAAAGTATCAAAGGCCGCCTGAACCGAGGTCTGATCGGCGGACGGCACAGAACTGTCCCCGGAAATTCCGTTTTCAGAGGAAGCTAAGTCACTGCCCTGGGTATGTGCTGTCTCGGCAGATTCAGTCTGAACGGCTGCTCCGTTTTCCTGGCCAGGCGGACGGGAACAGGCGGTGAGCAGAAAGGACAGAATAAAAACAAGCAGAAAACAGCAGTATCGTCGTTTGGCTTTCATGTTCATACCTCCATTATTGTTACATTATAATTTATATTATTGCCAATTACAACTGATGAATACACAGGGAACACACAAGAAACACACAGGGATTGCGGGAAAGATGATTCCTGGAGAACAGGACAGGACAAAGACAGGAGGGAAACAGGGAAGTTTACGAGACAGATGTGCAGCAGGCGCAAAAAGCCGGCGGACTGTGCATCACACACTCCGCCGGCCCGGGTTCAGGCTAACTGGGTTTATTTTAACATGGAATCTGGGGATTAATCATAGATACTTTCCCTGTCCCAATCCGTTACTTTTCCTGTGCTGGCATCGATCTCGAACTCATACTCGGTTGTGCCGTGGATGAATTCTCCCTCATAGCAGAGACGGCCGTCGTCCATATCCTGCTTGATTTTGCGGAAGGTTACGTCGGAGACATTTAAGCCCGCAAAAGAAGCGGCGATCTCCCTGGCGCGGTCTTCTGTGATGGCAGAGCTGTTCTGAGAGACGGATGCCTGCGCAGGCTTCTGCCAGTATTCAGCCTCAAAGTCATAGCTGAGGATACTGCCGTTTTCTGTATCGATCTCATAGTCGAACTCTCTGGAATCGTTTGTGTAAAATTCCAGCTCATAGACCTGGCGTCCGTCGTCGTAGTCGATTTTCGCTTTGACAAAGGTTGCCTGATCGGCCGCGATTCCGGCGTGCTCCAGAGCCTTTTTCTTGGCATCCTCAACACTCACCTGTCCCGGGTTTGTCTGAGCGGCAAGGGAACCGTTCAGGTAGCGGTTCTCGTTCTGGGCGGCTTTTGCATCGTAATATTCAGAGTCATAGTCAAAGCTTAAGACAGTTCCTGAGGAAACCTCGATGTCGTAATCAAATTCTCTGTAATCCTTTGTGTAGAATTCTACTTCATAGACCTGCCGTCCCTGTTCACTGTCTAATTTGGACTGAATAAAGGCCACCTGATCCTGAGAAACTCCGGCATGGGAAAGGGCAATCTCTCTGGCCTGAGTCTCATCTACCTGTGCTGCCAGGGCTGAGAGGGTGGATGGAACGAGAACACTTCCTAAAACGAGAGCGGATGCTGCGATTGCTGTATATTTTTTCATATAAGACCTCCTGATATTTGATAATGTGTTTTATTAAAAGTTAGGGCCGGCGGCCAGCCATTTGTCACAGCTGACTGCCTTTATTCTGATATTCTGTCTGCTTCCTTTGCTGTTTATGGCTTTATCATACAGGGGAAAAATTAAAGGAACATTAAAAGAGGAAGAAAATATTTCGGAGGTGCTGCAGGTTCCGGAAAAGAGCCGGCCGTATCGAAAATTGAATATAAAACAGGGAAAAAGCTTTGAAAAACAGGAGAAACAAATAACGCTTGACAAGTTCTGGAACTGTGTGTTACGTTACGAAAACAGGTACAGTTTCCGTTTTATTCCGGTTAGTTCTGTCTGCAGCGTAATTTGTCTGCGCCGGAAACTGTAATTCAGGGGAGAGGAGCGGCAGCTTTATGGTACAGAAACAGTTGTCATATAAATATCAGGTATATAATGAGCTTAAAAAGGGGATTCTTACAGGACAGTATCCGCCTGGAAGTGTTATGAATGAGAGAAAGCTTTCAGAGGAAATGGGAATCAGCCGTACACCTATCCGGGAGGGCCTGCAGATGCTGGCCAGGGATGGATGGCTTCAGATGGAAACCTATAAGGGAGCGGTTGTCCGGGAGTTTGATCCCCATTATATGTGGGAATTAATCAGAATACGGTATGCATTGGAGCTGTCGGCCGTTGAGGATGCAGTGCGAAATATGACGGACGAAGGACTGAGGAGGCTTCGTCAGATTCAGGAAAACCAGAGAGAAGATCTTCTCAATTATAATGTAGATGAATTTATCAGGCATGACAGAGAGTTCCATTCCTGTATCTATGAGATGAGCCTTAACAGAGAGCTGATGAAGCTGGCCAGCAATTACTACGATGTGTTTCGCTTTCTGGGAACACAGGCAGTGATGGGAACAGAGGAGCGCCGTCTGACAACTATAGAAGAGCATCAGGCAATTCTGGATGCAGCGGAAAAACATGATCCGCAGGCCGCTGTCCAGGCTATGAAAATGCATATGGAACAGACTGAAAAAAATATCCGGCGGCATATTAAAATTGCCCCGTAACAGGCAGAAGAAGATAGTGCACTGGCTGAGGAACCGCAGATGGTTTGCTCAGCCTTCTTGATGTTACAGAGAATCTGATTCAATCTGAACATAAGAATTGGGAATATTCAATAAATTTTTTTGATGCTTTTTGTAGAATCTGTAAATTGACAGGAAAGGACAAGATTACTATAATACCAAATATGGTATACCAAATACCATATACCATATATCAACCCGCTGCCGCGAAGCGAAGGGATGAACAGAGAGAACAAACGGAGCATAAACCTTCAGGTTGCGGAGTTCTCTGTAAAGCTAAATAAAAATCCAGTGCTCTTAAGAGAGCCGAAAGAAATAAAGGAGAGCTAATATGAGAGTTGCAATGATTCAGATGGACATGGAGCTTGGACGGCCGGACGAAAATTTTGAAAAAGCGGTCAGGCTGACAGAGGAGGCCTGTGCGGCCAGGCCGGACGTAATTACGCTGCCGGAAACGTGGAATGTGGGCTTCTTTCCCAGAAAAAATCTGGAAGAGCTGTCAGACAGGGACTGCAGCCGTGTCAGGGAGAATTTTTCTATGCTGGCCCGTCAGCACGCAGTCAATATTATCGCCGGGACTGTGGCCAACAGAAAACCGGACGGAGGGATTTATAATACAGCCTGCGTGTTTGACAGAAAGGGAGAGCTGACGGCCCAGTACGATAAGGTGCACCTGTTCAGTCCATCCGGGGAGCATGAATTTTTTCGCTGCGGGGATCGCCCCTGCAATTTTGAGCTGGATGGAATTCCCTGCAGCCTGGCGGTCTGCTACGACATCCGGTTCCCGGAGCTAATCCGGTCTGAGATGCTGGCCGGTTCAAAGGTTCAGTTTGTGGTGGCTCAGTGGCCGGAAGCCAGACGGCTTCACTGGGATACCCTTAACCGTGCCAGGGCCATTGAAAGCCAGAGTTATGTGTGCTGCACGAATTCTGTGGGAACGGCCGGGGAAGTAAGGTGCGCAGGCCATTCAGCAGTCTACGGCCCCATGGGCGAATGCCTTATTCTGGGAGGGGAAAAGGAACAGATCCTGGTAGCCGATCTGGAGCTTTCGGAGGTGGACAGAGTTCGTTCCTCCATCAATGTCTATCACGACAGAAGGCCGGAGGCATACCGGCTTTAAAGAGAAGGCGGATCCATCCGCCGGTGTAAAAGATATAAACAGCAGAGAGGGGAAAATCAAAATGAGCCAGATGAGATTTACTGTATTGGGCAGGACGGGAGAAACCGTTCTGGATTTAGAGTATGAGAGAGTGTTTGCCATCGGTTATGCAGGAAGAGATATGGAAAAGACCATGGAGCATATCAGGGAGCTGGAGAGAGAGCTGGGAGTACCGGCCCCGAAAAAAATTCCCACCATTTTTCAGTGCGGCAATTACGTTCTTACTCAGGAGCGGGAGTTGGCTTTTGTGGGGGACAAGACTTGCGGCGAGGTAGAGTATGTGATTGTACTTTGCCATGGAAAAATATACATCGGAGTTGGAAGCGACCACACAGACCGTGAACTGGAGGCTGTAAACGTCCCAAAAGCAAAGCAGATCTGCGCAAAACCTATCTGCGCCAGTCTGTGGGACTATGAGGAGATAAAGGATCACTGGGATGAAATCCGACTGCGTTCCTGGCAGACTGTAGGGGGAGAGGAGATCTTATATCAGGAAGGAACGCTCAGAGATATTCTCCCGGTAGAAACTATTTTAAAGGAGCTGAATGAGAGGGTGGGAGCTGTAGATAACTGTGTGATTTTTTCAGGAACAGTTCCGGTGAAAAATGGTTTTCGCTTTGGCAGCAATTTCAGATACGAGATGGAGGATGAGATTCTGGGGAGAAAGCTGTCTGCAGATTACAATGCAGAGGCCATCAGTGAGGAGGAGAGATAATGAGAAAAGGAAGGGTAGCAGCTTTTTTTCTGGCGGCGGCAGCGGCAGTGCTGCTCTCAGGATGCAGCAGTGCAGATGGCTCCGGGGAGAGAATTAAGCTGAAGATCGCCACAGTAGGAAATGAGTCACATCAGTCAACCATAGCGGCATCCGTGTTTAAGGAGAAGCTGGAGGAGATTGCAGGGGACAGATTTGAAATTACCGTATACCCAAATGCACAGCTTGGCGGAGAGAGGGAGATGGCAGAGGGAGTCAAGATTGGCTCCATAGAGATGGCAGTTGTCACCACTGACGGTGCCCTTCCCAGCTTTGTGCCGGAAACTCAGGTCCTTGCAATTCCCTATCTTTTTGCAGACAAGGAGGAGGCCTACTATGTGCTGGACGGGTATCTTCAGGAGGCACTGAGGCCGGAATTTGAGGAGCAGGGCTTTAAACACCTTGCCTTCTGTGAGCTTGGATTTCGCCATTTCACCAACAATGTAAGGGAGGTGACGAAGGCGGAGGACATGAAGGGCCTGTCCATCCGGGTGCAGGAGTCGCCCATCTGGTTTGCCCTTGCAGATTATCTGGATTTTATCGCAACTCCGATTTCCTTTAATGAGCTCTATACGGCCCTGCAGCAGGGGACGGTGGACGGACAGGAAAACCCGATCGCCTCGATTTCTTCTTCTGCCTTTGACGAGGTTCAGAAATACATGTGCCTGGACGGTCACACCTATGCACCGGAGAGCATGATTATGAATATGGATTTCTACAACCGCCTGACAGAGGAGGAGAGGGCCTGGATCGATGAGGCGTCAGCCTATGCCAGAGATACCCAGAGACAGATGGTGACAGATATGGAGGAGGAGATGCTGAAATCCATCGAGTCGAAGGGGGTAAAGGTTTGCCGCGAACCGGATCTGGAATCCTTCAGAAATGTCACGGAGACCCTTTACCAGGATCCGGCTGTGACGGCCCTGGTTTCGCCGGAGCTTACGGAAGGCGTGAGGGCGGCTGTGGCAGAGTATGAGGCAGAGTATGAAGAAATAGGGGGAAGTGAAAATGATTGATAAATTGATAGACGGACTTGCCAGAGGGATTATGGGAGTGAGTGCACTGCTGGTATTTGTGATTACATTTCTGCAGGTTCTGTGCCGTTTTGTGCTGAAATCGCCTCTGCCCTGGAGCACAGATATCCTTCGTCTGGCTTTTACCTATCTGGTATTCTGGGGAGCAGCCTGGTGCGTGAGGGAGAAAGAGCATTTGAATGTGGATGTAATTCTCACCGCCCTGCCTGCAGGTGTGCGCCGGTGGACAGAGATAGTGATAAATTTAATTTTGTGCGGATTTTTCATCTTCCTTATCTATTTCGGGATCCAGTTCTGCATCTTTGGATGGACGCAGACCACATCCTATCTGCCGCTTCCCATGTCAGTCTACTATGCAAGCATCCCCAGCGCGGGAGCGGCAATGCTATACTACATGGTTAAAATTCTCATAAGACAGATCCGAGATAACGGGGAGGGCCAGGTATGATTTATATTTTATTACTGTTTGTACTGTTTTTGGTTGGAATTCCCATCTGCTTTTCGCTGGGACTTGTATCAATAGTTGGAATGGTTCAGGGAGCGACTCCGATGATCGTGGTGATTCAGAGGCTGTTTACGGGAGCTGACAGCACTGCACTTATCGCTATCCCCCTGTTTATTCTGGCAGGAGGCCTGATGGTGCAGGGCGGAATCTCAAATAGGATTGTCAGCTTTGCAGACGCGCTGATCGGACATTTTCCCAGCGGTCTTGCCCTGGTGAGCATTCTGGCATGTATGTTCTTTGCTGCGATAACTGGTTCAGCTATTGCTGCTACGGCCGCTATCGGAGGAATCATGATTCCGATTATGAGAGAGAAAAACTATGAGGATACCTTTTCGGCGCCGCTGATTGCCTGCGGAGGTTCTATCGGCCCTATTATCCCGCCAAGTATTCCCCTTCTGCTTTATGGTACCATGGCGAATGTAAGCGTGGGAAAGCTGTTTATAGGCGGATTTATTCCAGGAATTATCATGGGTGTAGGACTGATGATTTACAGTTACATCGTGGGCAAAAAACGTCATTATGTGGGAAGAGAGAAGAAGGCCAGCCGTGAGGAGATTCTGAGAACGGGAAAAGATGCACTTCTCGCCCTGATTATGCCGATTATCATTATCGGAGGGATTCTGTCCGGTATTTTTACGGCCACAGAGTCCGGGGCAATCGCCTGCGCCTATGCGATTGTGATTGGAGGCCTTGTTTACAGGGAGCTGAAGCTGAAAAACATGTTTGCTCTGCTTGTGGACTGCGCAAAATCTACGGGACAGGTTCTGGTGGTTGTGGCCTGTGCAAGCCTGTTTACATGGGTGATTACGGTGGCTCAGGTTCCACAGACAGTAAGCGCTCTGTTATCAGATTCCATCCACAGCCGTGTACTTCTGCTGCTGATTATCAACATTATTCTTCTGATTGCAGGAACCTTTATTGACACGACAAGCGCGCTTGTTATCTTTACACCGCTGTTCCTTCCTCTGGTGCAGGCTATGGGAATTGACCTGATCCATTTTGGACTTGTAATGGCTGTGAATCTGACAATCGGTATGTGTACGCCGCCTCTGGGCGTCTGCCTCTTTGTCTCAGGTTCCATCGCGAAGGTCAGTCTGAAGGAACAGATGCGGGATCTGCTTCCCATGCTGGGAGTACTTCTGATTGTACTTCTGATCATTACATACATTCCTCAGACCGTTACCTTCCTGCCGGAGCTCCTGGGTTAACCGGCGCACAGTTTTCGGATTTGCAGGACTGACACTTTTCCAATCTCTCCTTGACAAACACAGCCCAACCCGCTAGACTTAACCTATACTTACTAAATCAGAATATAATCACAGAGTCAAAGGCAGCGAAGGGAAGAGTAGGCGAGGGACAGGGCCCACAGAGAGTCCGTGTGGTGGGAGAGGATGGCCCCAAAACCGCTGAAGATGGCCCCGGAGCCTTGCTGGCGAACCGGCCTGTATCTGACTGTGCAGACATATTTCAGCTGCACAGCTTTTCAGAGCACAGGCCGGAAAGGCAGCGACGGGAGATGCCCGTTACAGCGTCAGACTGTAGGGAAGGGAGAAAGTGCCGTTCCCCGCAGCCCCAGAGGCAGACCGCTGTGAGGCGGACTGTGAATTAAAGTGGTATCACGGGAGAGAACTCGTCTTTAATTTCATTCAGGGCATGATCCATGCGCGGGTGAGGTTAAAGGCGTTTTTATTTTCATAATCCAAGGAGGAAAAGAACATGTGTCAGAATTGTAAGAAGCCGTACTATATTACGACGGCTATTGCCTACACATCTGGTAAGCCGCATATTGGAAATACCTATGAGATTGTGCTGGCAGACAGTATTGCAAGATATAAGAGGGAGCAGGGCTATGACGTGCGGTTCCAGACAGGAACAGACGAGCACGGACAGAAGATTGAGTTAAAGGCAGCGGAGGCCGGCGTTACCCCGAAGGAATTTGTAGATCAGGTGGCAGGAGAGATCAAGACCATCTGGGATCTGATGAATACTTCCTACGACAAGTTCATCCGCACCACAGATGCTGACCATGAGGAGCAGGTACAGAAAATTTTCAAAAAGCTCTACGATCAGGGAGATATCTACAAGGGATATTATGAGGGAATGTACTGCACGCCCTGCGAGTCCTTCTTTACAGAGTCTCAGCTGGTTGACGGCAAGTGCCCTGACTGCGGCCGCCCGGTGCAGCCTGCCAAGGAGGAGGCTTATTTCTTCCGTATGAGCAAGTACGCCCAGAGACTGATTGACTATATTAATGAGCATCCGGAATTTATCCAGCCTGTCTCCAGGAAGAATGAGATGATGAATAACTTCCTGCTGCCGGGCCTTCAGGATCTGTGTGTGTCCAGAACCTCCTTTACCTGGGGAATTCCTGTCTCCTTTGATCCAAAGCATGTGACCTATGTGTGGCTGGACGCCCTGACAAACTATATCACAGGTCTTGGCTATAACTGCGGAGGGGAGAACGGAGAACTGTTTGATAAATACTGGCCGGCAGACCTTCACCTGATCGGGAAGGATATTATCCGGTTCCATACCATATACTGGCCGATTTTCCTGATGGCCCTGGATCTGCCCCTTCCCAAGCAGGTATTCGGCCATCCGTGGCTTCTGCAGGGAGACGGCAAGATGAGCAAATCCAAAGGAAATGTGCTCTATGCAGACACCCTGGTAGATTTCTTCGGAGTGGACGCTGTGCGCTATTTCGTACTTCACGAGATGCCCTTCGACAATGACGGTGTCATTACCTGGGAGCTGATGGTAGAGCGCATGAATTCCGATCTGGCGAATATCCTGGGCAACCTGGTAAACAGAACCATCTCCATGACCAATAAATATTTCGGCGGCGTGGTGGAGAAAACAGGCGTCACAGAGGATGTGGATGCTGACTTAAAGGCTGTTGTGTTAGAGGCAGTGAAGAAGGCAGACGAGAAGATGGACAGGCTGCGCGTAGCTGACGCTATCACAGAGATCTTCGGTATCTTCAGGAGAAGCAACAAATATATCGATGAGACAACTCCGTGGACCCTCGCAAAGGATGAGGAGAAGAAAGCCCGTCTGTCCGAGGTTCTCTACAACCTGACAGAGGCCATTACAATCGGAGCATCTCTGCTTGCATCCTTCATGCCGGAAACCTCTGAGAAGATTCTCAGCCAGTTAAATACACAGAAGAGAAGTCTTGAGAGCATGAATGAGTTCGGCCTTTATCCGTCAGGAAATAAGGTAACAGAGAAGCCTGAGATTCTGTTTGCACGTATGGATATAAAGGAAGTGCTTGAAAAGGTAGAGGCCATGAAGAGCGCTGAGGAAGCCCGGAAAGGGGCAGAGAGCGAGGGAAAGGCTGAGGAGGCTGCCCAGGTGATTGACGTGGAGGCCAAGCCTGAGATTACCTATGATGACTTCGCAAAGCTCCAGTTCCAGGTAGGAGAGATCATCTCCTGCGAGGCAGTTCCGAAATCCAAGAAGCTCCTCTGCTCCCAGGTGAGAATCGGAAGCCAGGTACGCCAGATTCTGAGCGGAATCAAGGCATGGTACACTCCGGAGGAGATGGTGGGAAAGAAGGTTATGGTTGTCACCAACTTAAAGCCTGCCAAATTAGCCGGAATGCTCTCTGAGGGAATGATTCTCTGCGCAGAGGATGCAGAGGGCAATGTGGTCCTGATGCAGCCGGAGAAGGATGTGCCGGCAGGCGCTGAGATCGGCTAGAAGCAGGAACCTGCCTGAGCTAGAAAAAGAAAGGCGGGAGCGCAGATAAAACAGAAGGGCGATTGACTCTGCAGACAGAGAACGCCGTGAAAGAATAAGGGGAATGTGCCGCAGGCGGCTGCATTCCCCTTTTCTTCAAAAAGAAGGGATAGTATGGTATAATGACTGCAGAGCAGTCATTATACCTGCGCAAACCCAAGAGAAGTGCAAAGGATGATACCGGAAGGAGGGGGCCTATGAAATTATGGCAGAGAGCAGTAATTATGACCGCAGTATCGCTCTGCATGGCAGGAGGGGTACAGTGGATGTACGGAGGACCGGAAACGGGGCCGGCGATTGATGACAGGATAAACGAGCCGAGAGGACCGGCCGCGGAGCCTCCCAGGGAAACACAAGATCCGACGGCTGCATATGGGCCTGCCCTGGAATCAGAGCAGAAGGAGAATCAGGAGGAGGTTCAATGATTTTCGGAAGGGGGACGCCTGTCCAGAAGGAGTGGGAGGCTTTTATAAAGCGCGAGAAAAA
>ULZI01005746.1_pt1 | contig 15161 bp, 10 predicted proteins | sample 1962991 | NCBI WGS metagenome assembly ULZI01 (sample SAMEA4835886, study PRJEB28245) | human gut metagenome | biome: gut microbiome; material: fecal sample | place: Denmark | collected 2008 | reverse complement strand
CTTCGCCGAAGGCGACCCCTTCCGCCGGTACAAGGCCGCCGTGACACATGCCGGCATCACCGCTGCACAAGACGGTACGGCCACCGCTGCGCCGCAAGCCGGCACAACTGCCGCCGGATTCCCGGAACGCGAGCTCGCCGTCCCCGAAGCCGGCTGGCAGCAGACCCTGCTGTTCTCCGCACGCCGAGGAGAAGCCATCACCGGCTTCGTCCATCCACGTCAGGCCATCATCCAACTGCGCCCCGCCATGTAACTGCGTACCGCCATGTAGGCCCGTGCGCAGGTTCCCCTCGCCGCCCGTCACGAAGAAGGCTACGCGAGGGGGATGAAGTTCCCGCTTGTTTTCGTGAGAAGACCGTGTGGCTCCGCTGTTCGAAAGACCCAAAGGAGTAAGGTAGTCTGTACCGTTTTTCGGGAAACGCATCGAAGTTGATGCGGTGGATGGTTAAGGGGATGATGACGTATGACGTTACCAAGGCAGATTCCGGCCGGTGCCCGCGTGGTGGTGCGCATCACCGACGGCATTGACCCGGTCGACCACCGTATGAAGTTCCGCGACTATGTGGGGCATGTGGTTTCCTGGGATGGATACACGTTGGAGATGGTGCGTGACGCCGCCGCCAATGGTTCGCGCCCGGCCCAGAACGTGACCATCCATCAGGAACAGATTGCCACATTGAAACCCGTGCCGGAGCGGCGTAACACGCCACCCCGGCCGTAACCCAAGGCCATAAAGAATTCGGAGGAGAACGAGAGTGTCATCTACGCAGTTCGACGGCGATATCGACTCCTTCGTCTCCTATCTGAAGTCCAACCGCGGCCTGTCAGCGAATACGCTCAAAGCGTATCGCGCGGATCTCACGGCATGCCTGCACCTGTTCGAGCTGCGCGGCGTGACCGATCTGAACGAGATCACGCTGGATGATCTGCGCAGCTGGATGGCGGTGGAATCGCGCGATCACGCCCGCAGCAGCATGGCCCGCAAAACCGTGGCCGTGCGCGGGTTCTTCGCGTGGGCCTATGAGCATGGGCTGACCACCACCGACCCGGCCGCCACACTGATGACTCCCTCGATTCCCAGCACGCTGCCCGCGGTGCTCACCGAATCCCAGGCCGAGCAATTATTGGATGTCGCTGAACATGCCGTTGCAACAAACCAGTACAAGGACGATGGGGGAGCGGCAGCCGCGCCCGGCAGCGGCAAGGCAGCTGGCAAGACAGCTGATAAGTCGGCCGATACCGTAAACCGCAGTGAGGCACCCGCCCGTGCAGACAAGCGCGACAACGCCCGAGTCACCGCCGAATCGCAGCGCAACGCCGCGATTCTCGAACTGCTGTATGCCACCGGCATCCGTGTCGCCGAACTGGTGTCGATGGATATCGCCGACATCGACTTCTCCAATCGCACCATCAAAGTCACCGGCAAAGGCAACAAGCAACGCGTGGTGCCGTTCGGACTACCCGCCCAGCGTGCGCTGGAGACTTGGCTGGAACAGGGGCGGCCGGTACTGGCCCGTACGGCAACGGATGCAGTCAAGTCCCGTGCTGCCAACGCCCTGTTCCTCGGCGCACGAGGCGGCCGTATCGACCAACGCATAGCCCGTGACATCGTGCACAGAGCGGCCCGAGAGGCCGGAGTGCCGGATATCAGTCCCCACGCCTTGCGGCATTCCGCGGCCACGCACATGCTGGATGGCGGCGCCGATCTGAGGGAGGTGCAGGAGATGCTCGGGCATTCCTCCTTGAAAACTACACAACGCTATACGCACGTCTCCATCGAGCAGCTCAAGAACCGTTACGGACAGGCCTTTCCGCGGGCATGACCACTATGTGGACATTGGTTAACAAACTCAGCAAAGACTGAACCTAGCCGGCAAGAACCCCTGAATTTTACATGGGTGTAACAAAAAATACACTGCTTGTCTCCCAAGTGCGCAAAAATGACAGGTAACAGCAACGGGGTTGGGTGTCCGAAGCGGCGGGAAGCGTAAGTGTCCCGACGATGAGGAAATCCGACCCCGTTCGCATGAGGCGGGGCTGAGACGTCCTGCAACCTAATGAATAGGAGAAAACATATGAAGAAGAAAGCTCTTGCTTTCGCTGCCATGGCTTGCTCCGTGGCCATGCTGCTGAGCGCCTGCGGCGGCTCCAACAGCAACGCTGCCTCCGGTGACACCGCTGGCTCCAACATCATCACTGCGTACAACTCCGAACCGCAGAACCCGCTGATCCCGGGCAACACCAACGAAACCGGCGGCGGCAAGCCGGTCGACCTGCTGTTCTCCCGTCTGGTCTCCTTCGACAAGGACGGCAAGGCTTCCAACGAAGTGGCCGAGTCCATCACCCCGAACGATGACGCCACCCAGTACACCATCAAGATCAAGTCTGGCTGGAAGTTCACCGACGGCACTCCGGTGACCGCTGAGTCCTTCACCAAGGCCTGGTCCTACGTGGCCAACGCCAAGAACGCCCAGAAGTGCTCCTCCTTCTTCTCCGCCATCGCCGGCTATGACGATCTGCAGAAGGATGGCCTCAAGGGTGACGAGCAGCTCTCCGGCCTCAAGGTCGTGGACGACACCACCTTCACCGTCGACCTGAACCAGTCCGACTCCGTGTTCCCGATTAAGGTCGGCTACTCGGCCTTCGCCCCGCTGCCGGAATCCTTCTACAAGGATCCGAAGGCCTTCGGCGAGAAGCCTGTCTCCAATGGCCCGTACAAGCTGGACCACTGGGATCACAACAAGGAAATCGCCCTCGTCAAGAACCCTGACTATAAGGGTAACGAGCAGCCCAAGAACGACGGCGTGACCTTCAAGGTCTACACCGACGACTCCGCCGCTTACCGTGACATTCAGGCCGGCAACCTCGACGTGATGGAATCCGTCCCGGCTGCCTTCACCAAGACCTTCAAGACCGACAAGAAGGTCCAGGCTTACTCCGAGGCCGGCTCCGTCATCCAGACCTTCACCATCCCGTCCTCCCTTGACCACTTCAAGAACGACGAGGAAGGCCAGCTGCGTCGTCAGGCCATCTCCATGGCCATCAACCGTGACCAGCTCATCGACAAGGTGCTCAACGGCAACGCCACCGCCGCCACCGAGTTCACCTCCCCGAAGACCCCGGGCTACTCCGACTCCCTCAAGGGTGCCGACAACCTGAAGTTCAACGCCTCCAAGGCCAAGGAACTGTGGGCCAAGGCTGACGCCATCTCCAAGTACGACGGCCAGCTCACCTTCTCCTACAACGCCGATGGTGGTGCCAAGCCGCTCTACGATGCTATCGTGAACCAGCTCAAGAACAACTTGGGCATCGACGCGGCCACCAACCCGATCCCGACCTTCCAGGAATTCCGTGACGCGGTCACCAACCGTCAGATGAAGGGCGCCTTCCGTACCGGCTGGCAGCCTGACTACCCGTTCGCCGAGAACTACCTGTGGCAGCTGTACTCCACCGCTGCTGCTGATGGCAACGGCTCCAACGATGGTGACTACAAGAGCCCGGCCTTCGATGACCTGTGCAAGCAGGCTGCTGCCGCTTCCAGCACTGATGACGCCAACAAGCTGTACCAGCAGGCTGAGGAAATCCTCCTCAACGACCTTCCGGCCATCCCGCTGTACTACTCCAACGCCTCCGGTGTGGCTTCCCTCAACGTGAAGTCCGGCTACGCCTTCGATTGGCAGAACCTCCCGACCTACACCGAGATGTCCAAGAAGTGAGTCTGACTCACTGAACGGATACCGCTAGGTAGTTCGGAAATAAAGGGCGAGGATCGCAAGATCCCCGCCCTTTTTGTTGTGTGCGGGGTGCTTGCTCACGCCATCGGGAACCAAGTTAAAGTATCCACTATCCGACCGCAACCATGGACATATCCACCAGCATTGCCCAATCTCAAACCTTGCGTTAACGCAAATTTACATATCACAGTCCGGGCATGCGGTAAACTGTCGGAGTATTTATCGACCGGCGGGGGCGTACTATACCCTTTCTGGCCGGTCTAGGAAATAAGGAGCAACCGTATGGGTAAGTATCTTCTGCGACGCATTCTGCAGATGATTCCCGTGGTTCTCGGTACGACTCTTCTGGTATATGCCCTTGTATTCGCCCTGCCGGGCGACCCCGTCAAGGCCATGTTCGGAGACAAGCCCGTCAATGAGGCCGTCGCAGCCCAGATCCGCGCAGAATACCATCTCGACCAGCCGTTCATCGTTCAGTACTTCATCTACCTGAAGAATGCACTGACCCTGAACTTCGGCGATACCTTCGCCGGCCAGCCCGTTCTCGACGAAATCACCCGCGCCTTCCCGGTCACCATCAGGCTCGGCTTGATGGCGTTCGTGTTCGAGGCGATTTTCGGTGTGGTCTTCGGCATTATCTCGGGCCTCAAGAAGGGCAAGTGGTACGACACCGTCATCCTGATCGTCTCTCTGCTGCTTATTTCCGTGCCGACCTTCGTCACCGGCTTCGTCATGCAATATGTCTTTGGTATTCAGTGGGCGATATTGCCGGTGACGGCAGGCGCCGACCCCGGCTTCCTTGATCTGCTCATGCCGGCCATGGTGCTCGGTTCGGTGTCGATGGCCTATATCATCCGACTGACCCGCTCCGAAATCTCCTCCAACATCGCCGAGGATTACGTGCGCACCGCACGCGCCAAGGGCATGTCGAACGGTCAGGTCATGCTGCGCCACGTGCTGCGTAACTCCCTGATTCCAGTCGTCACCTACCTCGGCCAGGACATCGGCGCCCTGATGGGTGGTGCCATGATCACCGAGCAGATCTTCAACATCCACGGCATCGGCTTCCTCACCTACCAGTCCATTCTGAAGGGCGAGGCAAACCTGGTGGTGTCCATCGTCACGTTGCTCATGCTGATTTTCGTAGTGTGCAACCTCGTTGTCGACATGCTGTACGCGGCCCTCGATCCGCGTATCCGTTACGCGTGATAGGGAGGAGTGAGTCACATGGCAAACGAAACCACTGAAAACGAGCTCAACCAGACCGGCGAGCCAGGAACCGAATACTTCATGGAAACCCTGCCCGGTCAGGACCGTTACGTAGCTCCTCTCGACGAGACCCCGTTGCAGGACGTCGATTCCGTCGACGAATCCGCACCGGCCACCAGCATGTGGGCCGACGCATGGCGAACCCTGCGCCGCAACCCGTTGTTCATCATCTCCGGCTTGCTGATCCTGTTCATCATCGTGGTGGCCATCGCCCCCGGTCTGTTCACCAAGCAGGATCCGAACGCCTGCGATCTGGGCAACTCCTTGAGCCCCGCCTCCGCCGGACACCCCTTCGGCTACGACCTGCAGGGCTGCGACGTGTACACCCGCGTGGTCTACGGCACCCGTACCTCACTGTCCGTCGGCGTGCTCTCCACGCTGCTGGTCGTGATTGTCGGTACCCTGATCGGTGCCGTCGCCGGCTTCTTCGGCGGTTGGGTCGACGCGGTGCTGAGCCGTATCACCGACATCTTCTTCGCCCTGCCTATGCTGCTCGGCGCCATCGTGGTGCTCCAGATGTTCAAGACCTCCAAGTCCATCTGGAAGATCGTGCTGGTGCTGACGCTCTTCGGCTGGGTCGGCGTATGCCGTATCGCCCGAAGCGCCGTGCTGGAATCGAAGAACCTCGAATTCAACACCGCCTCCACGGCCCTCGGCTCCACGCCTGCCAGAAACCTGTTCCGTCACATCTTGCCGAACTCCCTGGCCCCGATCATCGTCATCGCCACCACTTCGCTGGCCTCCTACATCGTGGCCGAAGCAACCCTAAGCTTCCTTGGCGTCGGCCTGCCGACCACCACGGTGAGCTGGGGTGGCGATATCTCCAGCGCACAGACCAACCTGCAGACCGATCCGATGGTGCTGTTCTACCCGTCCGCCGCACTGGCCATCACCGTGCTTGCGTTCATCATGATGGGCGACGCCGTCAAGGACGCCCTCGACCCGAAGAGCCGTACGGCCTGAGTGAGGGGAGTGGAGAATCATTATGACTGACAACACCAACGCCAAGATGCTGGCTATGCAGAAAGAGCATGGTCCGCTGCTCGAGGTCAAGGATCTGGCCATCGACTTCACCACTGACACCGGCAAGCCGGTGCATGCGGTGCGCGACGCCAACTTCACCGTCTACCCCGGCCAGTGGGTGGCCATCGTGGGCGAATCCGGCTCCGGCAAATCCACCTCCGCCATGGCTGTGCTGGGCCTGCTGCCCGGCACCGGTCACGTGGTCAACGGCTCCATCAAGCTTGACGGCGAGGAAATCGCCGGCGCCAAGCAGAGCGAGTTCGACAAGCTGCGCGGCACCAGGATGGGCCTCGTGCCGCAGGACCCGATGAGCAACCTCAACCCGGTGTGGCGCATCGGCACCCAGGTCAAGGAAGCACTGAAGGCCAACAACATGGACGTGGACCATGAGAAGCGCTCCGCCCTCGCCAAGGCCCTGGCCGGCGACGAGGTCGAAGTCAAGGGCAACGACGACGAGACCTTCCTCGGTGCCAAGGAACTGCCCGAGCTCATGACCGAGGCCAAGAAGGCTTTGACCGAAGCCGGCGTGTCCGGCGAGGCCTTCGACAAGGCCGTCGCCCGCTTCACCAACGAATGGGTTCCGGGCTCCGAAACCCGTTGGCGCGTGGCCGACGACCTCATCAAGGCCGGCGTGGCCGACGATCAGGCCTGGTACCTCGCCAAGAAGTACGTCATCGGCTCCACAATGGATGACCGTATCGCGGGTCTGCTGTCCGAGGCCGGTCTGCCCGACGCCGCTACCCGTGCCCGTCAGTTCCCGCATGAGTTCTCCGGTGGTATGCGCCAGCGTGCGCTCATCGCCATCGGTCTGGCCTGCCGCCCTGACCTGCTGATCGCCGACGAGCCGACCTCCGCCCTCGACGTGACCGTGCAGAAGCGCATCCTCGACCACCTGCACATGCTCACCGACTCGTTGGGCACCGCCGTGCTGTTCATCACCCACGATCTGGGCCTTGCCGCCGAGCGTGCCCAGCACATTGTCGTGATGTACAAGGGTCAGGTCGTCGAATCCGGCCCATCCCTTGAAGTGCTCCAGCACCCGCAGCACCCGTACACCAAGCGACTGGTGGCCGCTGCCCCGTCGCTGGCCTCCCAGCGCATCATCTCCGCCAAGGAGCGCGGTGAGAACGCGGACGCCCTGCTCGATCACCACATCGCCGGCGAAAGCACGCTTGAGAAGAGCGAGCACATCATCACCGTCGACCACTTGACCAAGGAATTCAAGCTGCCCCGCAAGAAGGAGATGTTCAAGGCCGTCGACGACGTGTCCTTCTCCGTCAAGCGCGGCACCACCCTGGCCATCGTGGGCGAATCCGGTTCCGGCAAGTCCACCGTGGCGAACATGGTGCTTCACCTCCTGAAGCCCACCTCCGGCAAAGTGTTCTATGAAGGCCGCGACACCTCCACGTTCAAGGCCAAGGACCTTCTGGGCTTCCGCCGCCACGTGCAGCCGGTGTTCCAGAACCCCTACGGTTCGCTCGACCCGATGTACTCCATCTTCCGTTCCATCGAGGAGCCGCTGCGCATCCACAAGATCGGCGATTCCAAGTGGCGAGCCAACCGTGTCAAGGAACTGCTGGACATGGTCGAGATGCCGGCTTCCGTGATGGGCCGTTACCCGAACGAGCTCTCTGGTGGCCAGCGCCAGCGCATCGCCATCGCACGAGCCATGGCTCTGGACCCGGACGTCATCGTGTGCGATGAGGCCGTGTCCGCCCTCGATGTGCTGGTGCAGGACCAGGTGCTGCGCCTGCTCAACGACCTGCAGGCCGAAAAGGGCCTGAGCTACCTGTTCATCACCCACGATCTGGCCGTAGTCCGCCAGATCGCCGACGAGGTTGTGGTGATGCAGCACGGCAAGCTCGTGGAGCACGCCACCACCGACGAGGTCTTCGACCACCCGCAGAAGCAGTACACCCGAGACCTGCTCGACGCCATCCCCGGCGGCAAGCTCCAACTCGGTCTGGACTGATAATCTGCGTTTGAGCGCATTGTATTGGGTTCTTTCCATCCGTGGAAAGAACCCAATATTCGTATGCGCAGGTTTGCATGATGGTTCGCGTGGGACGAAAGGCAAAAATTGGTGTTTTCCCGATGTTGTCCCACAAATTGTGGGACAACATCAACATCAATCGATGGACATGAATGTTGTCCCACAGTAGGTTTTTACGAAGTCCGGAATTACGCCATTCTTAGTGTGGTCGATAATTACTCATGCTGTGGGGTGTGGGACGGCCCGCGAAAATCGTCGATTTTCGGATGTTGTCCCACGGAATACGTCATACCTCGTATGTGATCGTGAGTGGGGCGTGATCGGACCAGCGTTTGTCATACGTGGGAGCCTTGTCGATGACGAATCCGCGTGCGGTCTCCGCCAACTCGGGCGTGGCGAACTGGTAGTCGATTCTCCAGCCGACATTGTTGTCGAAAGCGCGCCCTCGCTGGCTCCACCAGGTGTATGGCCCCTGAATGTCGCCGGCCAACGAACGCATCACATCCACGAACTCGTATTCGTCCAGCCATTTGTCCACGTAGGCACGTTCTTCGGGCAGAAATCCGGCGTGCTTCTCATTGGCCTTGGCGTTCTTGATATCAAGCGGCGTGTGCGCGATGTTGAAATCGCCGCAGAGCACGGCCTGTTTGCCGCCATGCGCAGCCTCGTCCCGCAACGCGCCCATGCGCTTCAGCATGGTGTCCAGAAAACGGTACTTCTGTTCCATTTTGGTCGGATCGTCAGTGTTGCCAGCATGCACATATACGGATGCCACGGTGATCGCGTAGCCCTCAGGCGTTTTGACATCGGTTTCGATCCAACGCCCCGAATCCACATCCTCGCTCAGACCTGGCAGCCCATATCGCTTGTCAAGCACTTCCAAGTCAGTGAGCAGTCCGACTCCCGCGCGGCCTTTCACCCGGCAGACCTCGTTCATGGCATGGAGGTTGGCCGGTGCCTCGATTTTGCCGGCGGTGGCGTATTCGAAACCAAATTCATCGAAAATAGAATCGACATCGTCCTGAGGCGCGCGAACCTCCTGTATGCACCAGACATCCGGCGCATGCTTGCCGGCCCAATCCTCGATGCCCTTGCGCTTGGCCGCACGAATGCCGTTGACGTTAGACGTGGTAATGGTGATGGTCATGCGGCCATACTATTTTGGCCTCCCTACGAATCGAACCGGACATCGGCGGCCGCGATGCTCAGCTTTCTCTAAGCCTGAGTGCTAGTGTTAGCAAGGTTGCAACCGTTACATGAAACGAGGAATTATGGGACTGTTCGGATTCGGCAAGAAGAAGAGCAAGAAGGAAGCCGAGCCGGCCGTTGAGCCTGTCGATGAGGACAAGGTGGCCGCCGAGGCCGCAAACGCCGCAGCAAAGGCGGAAAGCGCTGAAACCGTATTGACGGAACCATCCAGCGAATACCAGGGCCGCGGAGAAGAGCGAGGCCCGTGGGACGTCAATGATGAGGACGTGCCCGATTATGACGATTATCTGGATCTCGGCGCCTACTACCTGCCCTTCCTCCAGGGCATCCAGCTGCGCATCAAGGCCAACCGCGCCACCCAGCAAGTGCTTGGTTCCACCATCACCTTCGGCTCCTCCAGCCTGGAGATCGAAGCCTTTGCCGCACCCAAGACCCTGGGACTGTGGGATGACGTTCGCGGTGACCTGCTTGAAGCCAACAAGGCCGCTTCTGAAGTGGACGGTGTGTTCGGCACCGAACTGAAGCTGCCGGTCAATGTCAAGGGCGGCAAGACCGTGAACACGCGCATCGTTGGTGTGGACGGCCCGCGCTGGATGCTGCGTGGCATCTTCTCCGGCAAGGCTGCTATCGATCCGGACAGCCCGGAGACCGAGGCGCTGAACAAGTTCTTCGCCGGCATCGTCGTCGAGCGTGGTGAGGAGCCTTTGGCGCCGCGCGATCTGATCCCGATGCATCCGCCGGTCGCCCCCGCTGAGCGTAAGGCCGCCAAGGCCGCGGCCGAAGCCGGCGAGGCGAACGGCAAGGAACACTTCAAGGACATTCCGGACAACAAGCCGAAGGGCCCGTTGAGCCAGGACCAGCAGACCGAAGTGAAGACCACGCTGTCTCGCGGCCCGATGTTCTCCGAAGTTCGCTGATTTATAGGAAGAGACTTGGCAGACAACAAACGCACCGGCCTGTCCGCTCTAGCCGACGCCGGCAATGAAGGCGAGGATTTCTCCGTCATCGACGCCATCGGTGGCCCGCGTGGCGTCATCGAATCCATGCTGCCTGGCGTGGTGTTCGTCGTACTGTTCGTGGCCACGAGCAATCTGAATCTCACCATTGCGGTTTCGGCCGTGTTGGCGGTATTGCAGGTTATTGTGCGACTGATTCAGCGCCAGTCGGTAATGGGCGCGGTCTCTGGTCTGGTGGCGGTAGGCATCTGCCTGATTTGGGCATGGCAGACTCATGAGGCCCGCAATTACTACATCTTCGGATTCATTACCAATGCTGGCTATGCCGCGTTGCTTGCCGTGTCGCTGATTGCGCGCGTGCCCGGACTGGGTTTGGTCGTCGAATTCATCCGTAGCCTGCCCACCGAGCATTTCAAGGCATGGTTCCATGACTGGATGGACGACAAGGCCCTGAAACGCGCCTATATGATTGTCACCGGCCTGTGGGTCGGTCTGTTCCTGCTGCGGCTGGTGGTGCAGGTGCCGCTGTATCTGACCAACCATGTAGCTGCACTCGGCGTGACCCGCCTGCTCATGGGCATTCCGTTCTGGGCATTGGCGATTTGGGTGAGTTACCTCATTATTGCCACGCCGATGCACCGGCATAAGGTCGCGGCTAGGAAGATACAGACTGAAGTCGCTGTTGATGCCGAACTCGAACCGAGCGCAACCGGAAAGGACGATGATGCAAGCTGAAGTTCGTATCGAACGATACGCCGACCAAGGCCGCTGCGTGGCCCATATCGACGGTCGTGTGGTGTTCGTCCGCTTCGCCTTGCCCGACGAACTCGTGCGAGTCGAACTTGACGAGCCCCACGACCGGGACGACCGGTTCTGGACCGGCGAAGTCGTCGAGGTTCTCGAGCCGTCCGAAGACCGAGTCACCCCGGCATGGCCACTTGCCGGTCCCTTGGCGATGGGCGGGGGAGTGGGCGGCGCGGATCTCGTGCACGTCTCTTTGCCCGGCCAGCTCAAGTGGAAGGCCATCACCGTCTCCGAACAGATGAGCCGACTCGGCCATATCGACGTGGCCGTTCCCATCGAGCGCATGCCCGGCGACAAGGCAGCCGGCGGCCTCAATTGGCGTACCCGCATCGAAATGATTGCCGACGACAACGGCATGCCATCCATGCGCCGGCGCGGCACACACAACCGCGTGGCCATCGACACCATGCCGCTTGCCACGCGCACGCTGCTGGACGTCGCCAAGCGCGAACACGTGTGGGAAGGCGGCTTTGAACCCGGCTCCCAGATTCGTCTTTCCGTGCCCGAACCGCGCGGCGAGATCGTCGATACCGCGGCAGCAGACGACAATTACGCCGTACTTGTGGACGGCGAACTGCGCGCCGGCTCCCAGCTGCTCACCGAACAGGTGACCATCAACGGCACGACCTTCGACTATCAGGTTGACGCCAACGGTTTCTGGCAAGTGCATCGCCAAGCGCCGATCGCCCTCGGTACGCACGTGATCAACCTGGTCAACGGGCAGCTGCAGTCAGCGGCGGACGCCGTAATCTGGGATTTGTATTCCGGTTCCGGCCTGTTCACCCTGCCGCTGGCCACAATGACCGGTGAACGCACCCGCATGCTCAGCGTTGAAGGCGCGCGTGTGGCCGTCAAGAACGCCCAGCGCAATCTGCGCGCCATGAACCTGAACGACGTGGACGCCCGCGCGGGTGACGTCTCGCGCACGCTGGACCATGTGCCGGCGCATCTGGCCAAGCCGAATGTCGTAGTGCTTGATCCGCCGCGTGCCGGTGCTCGTGCCAAGGTCTGCCGCCAGATTGCCGCGGCCGGCGCATCCAGCGTGGTCTACATCGCCTGTGATCCCACCAGCCTCGCACGCGACACCGCGACACTCATCGGCGAAGGCTACGAGCTCAAAGACATCCGTGCCTTCGATATCTACCCGATGACCCACCATGTTGAGACGGTGGCCCTGTTTACCCGCTGACAGGTGAGCATATGACACGACGAATTCTCGGATTGCTGGCTTGCATGGCGGCTGTGTTGTCCCTGGCCGCCTGCACGCCGGCCGGTAGGGCGGTCGGCGATACCCAAGACAGCATGCCGGAAGTCGCCCACGATTCCACACATCCCACGGATGTCACAGTCGGCTTTGTGGGGTCGACTGACACCGCCGCAGACGAGTTCGTCATCAATGCGCTGTCTGATGACAAACTCAATGTCTACTATGCCTCGCTCGAAACATCCGCAAGCTCGGCAAACGCAACTGATGGTGTATCCGGTGAAACCGAATCTTCTGACGCCGGCACTACCAGCGAAAACGGTGCCGATAGTATGGATGCTCATACTGGCGTCGACAAGAATGCGGTCACCGCACAGCAGGGTGTTGCCGATTTCGTAGCTCGCGCGGTCAAAATCGTGGTTATCAGCGGCATCGACGTTACCGACGCCAACCGGGAGAGCTGGAACCAGACGTTGACCAATGCGCGTGAAGCCGGTATTCCAGTCGCTCTCATTGATCCAAAGCATGCGCCCGAAGATGAACTGCTGTACGCCGTCATCCTTCACCTCAACACCAACAGTGCCGATTCTGGCGACACTGCCGATACCAAGCCAATGACTATTACTGACGCCGTGCTCACCATCACGCGCGACGAACCCCACGAACGCGAGATCAAAGTCACCGTTTCCTGAGCCGAATCAGGCCCTTGAAGCTGAGAAAGCACCCTGAATCATCCCTGAGCCTTAGCGGATTGCGAAACAAGACGCGGTAGGCTGGAGAATATGAGTGCAACAACAGCCGTGGAAATGCCTGAGATCGGAGCGACCGGTCTTACCCCCAAAGAAGTGGTGCAGCGTATCGAAAGTGGCCAATCGAATGCGGTGAAAACATCCACCTCGCGTTCGGTTCAAGATATCGTGCGAGCCAACGTATTCACGCTGTTCAACGGCATCATCTTCGCCGCGATGGTACTGGTGCTGATCACCGGTTCCTGGAGGGACGCGGTGTTCGGTTTCGTCATCATCATCAACACGGGCATCGGCATCGTCACCGAACTCAGGGCCAAGCGCACGCTGGACAGGCTTTCCATCCTTGTGGCCTCCGAATTCCTCGTGCATCGTGACGGCAGGGACGTGGAGGTGCCCCACAACGAGATCGTGCTCGACGACCTGCTGTGGATCCGTGCCGGCGAACAGGTGCCGGCCGACGGGCAGATCATCCAGACCTGGGGACTGGAGCTTGACGAGTCCATGCTCACCGGCGAATCGCGTACCGTGCGCCACAAGGTGGGGGAGCAGGTGTATTCCGGCGCCACCGCGGTCTCCGGCATGGCATTGGTCAAGGTCAATGCGGTCGGCAGCCATTCCTACGCCGCCACGCTCACCGCGCAGGCCAAGGTATACAAGAAAACCGTGTCCGACCTGAACAAGGGCATCAACACGATTCTGAAATTCATGACCTTCCTCGTGGTACCGCTGTGCATTCTGCTGATTCTTTCGCAGATTCATACGGTCGGCGGTTGGGGCACGGCACTCTCCACCGGCGAATGGCGGCAAGCCGTGGTTTCCGCGGTCGCCGGCGTAGTAGGCATGATTCCCGAAGGCTTGGTGCTGCTGACTTCGCTGAACTTCGCGGTGGCCGCCATGCGTCTCGCCCGTCACAATACGCTGGTGCAGGAGCTTGAATCCGTGGAGACACTGGCTCGCGTGGACGCGCTGAACCTCGATAAAACCGGCACGATCACCGATGGCGGTATCGCCTTCAACCGGCTCGTGATGCTCGATTCCGCCAATGCGGCTGCGGAACAGGCAGCCACGCAGGCCCTCTACGACTGCTGCAACGAAGAGCAGCCCAACGGCACCGGCCAAGCCGTACTCGCCGGGCTCAAGGCCCAAGGATATGGGGCAGGTGCGGTTGAGTCTCGTGTCCCGTTCTCTTCGGCGCGCAAATGGAGTGCGGTGCGTAAATCCGGCGAGACCTGGTACATGGGAGCGCCGGAGGTGATTATTTCTGCGCTTGAGGGTGACTATTCGTCGGTGTTGCAGCAGGTTAACGAGTATGCCAATGACGGCAACCGTGTGTTGCTGGTTGCGCGGTCTACAGCTCCCCTCTCCGAGGGGAGCTGTCGCCAAAAGCGACTGAGGGGAGCAGTTGAGGGAGCCAATGTCTCGGACGGCCGGCAACTGGATGTGCAGGCTGAGCCGGTGGCGTTGGTGTTGTGCTCTGAGAAGATTCGCGAGGACGCCGAGCGGACGCTCGCTTGGTTCCGTGAGCAGGGTGTGCGCTGTCGTGTGATTTCCGGTGACAATCCAGTGACCGTGGGTGCCATCGCCCGCAGAGTGAAACTGACAGGCGACCATGAGCCGGTGGCGATGGACGCGCGCGAACTGCCCGAGGACGTGAACGAACTGGCCCGCGTGCTCGAAAACGTCGATGTGCTCGGCCGCGTGCTGCCTGACCAGAAGAAGGCCATCGTGCAGGCGTTGCACACGCAGAACCACGTGGTTGCCATGACCGGCGACGGCGTCAACGACGCGCTCGCCATCAAGGAGGCGGACCTCGGCATCGCCATGGGCAATGCGGCGCCCGCCACCAAGGCCGTGGCCCAGGTGGTGCTGGTGGATTCGAAGTTCTCGCACCTGCCGGACGTCGTGGCGCGGGGCCGTCAGGTCATGGCCAATATGGAGCGCGTGGCCAGCCTGTTCCTCGTCAAAACCGTGTACTCCGCGCTGATCTCGCTCGGCGTAGTGCTGACGCAAATCCCATACCCATACCTGCCGCGCCATATCACGTATATCGGCGCTCTCACCATCGGCATGCCCGCGTTCATTCTGGCGCTCGCGCCGAACACGCGCCGCTATATTCCGGGATTCCTCAAGCGCGTGGTCACGTTCGCGCTGCCGGGCGGCATCGCCACCGCGCTGTCGGTGCTGCTGGCCGCTTGGGTGCTGCCGCCGGTCATGGGCTGG
>ULZI01004981.1_pt1 | contig 15337 bp, 10 predicted proteins | sample 1962991 | NCBI WGS metagenome assembly ULZI01 (sample SAMEA4835886, study PRJEB28245) | human gut metagenome | biome: gut microbiome; material: fecal sample | place: Denmark | collected 2008 | reverse complement strand
TGCGGTTTCAGCTATGTCCTCAAAATAGTAAGAAAAACAAAAAAAATCATTTTTTGTGATAGGTTTTGTGATTGCCCTTCTAATACACTATAAGAAAGCCTAAGAAAATTTTAAGAAAATTTATAAACAAAACATATTTTTACAAAAAAGGGGAGCAGGTATTGATACAGAAAGCATCAGACAACAGAAAAGTGGAGGCAGCTTTCGTAATTAACATCAAGTATCGCCGCGATGCCGCCTGGCATGGGCAGGCAATATGGGCAGACAAAAAGCGTTCAGGTGCTTTAAAAGTATGCTGGAACTGTTAAAGATGATGGACAGTGCCCTTGATATAGAAAAAGAGGAGGTTGAGTTGAAAAAATGGAAGGAAAGGCGGGAGTAAGAATGGATTCCAGAAGAGGAAAATCGCGTGGAAAAAGTAACAGGCCTTTGAAGAGAAGCCTCCGTCGGGCAGTTGCATGGCTGCTTGTGTTCTGCATGTGTATGGCGAACATGAACTCGGCAGCATTCGCGGCTGAGATTGCCACTGCCAGCAACGCTCTTATGGCGGCAACTCCCAGCGACGCAAAGGCAACAGACAGCGATGCCATGGAAATCCTGATGCCGGAGGAAGTAATCAGCGGAGAGGATTTGGCCACAGAGGCAGCGCGGGCAATCTCGGAGGGAAATGAGTTTGATTTTGACTCTGAGATTCAGGTGAAGAAGGATGACCAGGGAAAGGATGAGGGATATGAGGAGCTGTTTAAGGGCCGCAGAAGCTTTGTGCTGTTTGCGGACAACGGAAACGGCGGACGCATCCAGGGGGACAATCCCAATGCCTATGGTTATATTCTTGTTCAGGTAGATGAGAAAGACTATAAAGCATTTGAGGAGGAGGCAGGAGCCGCTAAAGCGACGGATTCCAATGCCACGGACTCTGATGCGGCAGAGAGAAGCTGGACGCTCACGGGAGACGAGGAGTTAGTATTCCTCTACATCAATGCAGATGACGGAAGCGTAACCTTCACATTAAATATTGAAAACCTCCAGGCAGATGACATTGTGGTTCCAAGCTACAGTGAGCTTAGGGAGGAGCAGAAGGCAGAGGAAGAGGAAAGCAAGGAAGAATCAGAAGCCAATAACCCGGCCACACTTCCGGCAGATGACGGAAGTGAGAACGGAGGAAGCGCAGGCGGCTCCGGCTCCGGAAGCGGCAGCGCAGGAAGCTCCGACAGCGCCGGGGATATGGAAGAAATAGAAGACGCAGATAAGCCGGACGGCTCTAGCGACGGCCAGGGTTCCGAGTCAGGCACAGATGGAGGCTCGGAGGACAGCACAGATGGAGCCGGTCAGGGAAGCGAGGATGCAGGAAACTCCGACAGCTCTGACGGCGCAGAAGATGCAGATAAGCCGGATGATTCCGATGACGGCCAGAACGGCGGTCAGGATGCAGGAAACAGCGCAGAGGACGGAAATGGTTCCCAGTCAGGTTCCGGTTCCGACACAGGTTCCGGTGATACTGACAGCGGAAAAGCAGAGGGATCCGGCGATGCGGGAAGCCAGAAACCGGATGATTCCGATGATGGCCAGAATTCCGGTTCTGACCATGGATCTGATACAGGAAACAGCGGCTCCGGAACAGAAGGGGACAAGAACAGTGGCTCCGGAAGTGAAGGAAACACAGGTTCAGGAAACACAGGAAGCTCCGACAAGGGAGACTCCGGAAAGGGAGATTCCAATAAGGGAGACAGCGGCAGCAGCTCTTCTGACAAGGGAAGCTCCGATACAGGAAACAGCGGCAGCAGTTCTGATAAAGGAAGCTCCGACAAGGGCGGAAGCTCTGACACAGCGAAGCTGTCAAAATCCAGCTATGATGTCCCTGTTGTTATGGGCCCGAATCCAAACGCAGAGTTTGAGAGCGACGAATTCGGCGATGACATCAGCTTCGACGAGTGGCAGGAGATGATGGAAGAGGCCGAGGAGGAAGAAGAGGAAGACTACGAGGACTACATAGAAGAGACCGATCTGGCCTATGAGGATGAAGACGGAACGACCTATCTTGGAATGAGCATGCTTCCGGCTGTAAGCGCTACGGTGAAGAAAGAGAAGAAAGCCAACCCGATCGCCCGCCTGCTCCGCATGAAAGCGGCTGCAGAGGAGACACCGGCGGTGGTGATGGCCGGGACAGCGGCGTTAAGCGACCTGGTTCCTTCTGAGGATACCTACTACAAACAGATAGAGGCAAACGGTGATGGAACCTACCGTCTGCATCTGGGCATTACCGGCGGCGATCAGCAGGGACTGGATATTGTTCTGGTGATCGACCTGTCAAACAGCATGGATGACGAAATCTCAGAGGACAGCAGTGACAGCAGACTGAAAGTGCTGAAAGATACTCTGGGATATTATAAGGAGAGTTATAATGGCCGCCCTGGGAAGCCGACAATAGACGAAAAATCAGGTTTTATCGATGATCTGTTTGAACAGTCTCCGAACAGCCGTTTTTCTATCGTGACATATTCGACGTATGCCTCCACAGAGCTGGACTGGACAGAGTATGGCATGAATGGAAGAGGCCAGCAGACAATCAAAGAGGCGATCGGGGATCTTCAGGCAAACGGCGGTACGAACTATGAGGCCGGTTTATATCAGGCCATGGAAGTGCTTAAAGAACGCGGAAACAGCAGCAATATACCGGTTGTGATTTTCCTCAGCGATGGAAAGCCGACATACTATTATTCAGATGTAGATGAGTTCAATGGACTGGAACAAGAATGGGTAGGAGGCATAATAACAGGACATTGGGAAAATAACCGCGAGGGTGATGGCGGCAGTATTGACACGGATACAGGCGACGGCACTATCTTCGCAGCAGGCAGGTTCCATGAGGAGATGGAGGCACTGCAGGGGATCACGTACTGTGTGGGCTTTGGCATTCCAGAGCTGACGAGCGACGACTATGACCATTACGATCCAGAACAGTACCTGTACGCGATTGCCGAGGGAATCGACTGGACGAAAGATCAGGATGATAAGTACATAGCTCCCACGGAAAGTGCCACAACGATCGAGGTGGAGGCAGAGAGTTCTGAGCTGACGACCGCGTTCCAGAGTATTCTGAATAACCTGAAAATGGAGAATGTAACAATTTCCGATACCCTGAGCCGGTTTGTGACTTTTGCGGGAGACATTGAGAGTACATCGAATGTACAGGTCAAAAAGTTTACGAGAAACAGTTCGGGAGAACTTGTCGGTGGAGAAGTCCTTCAGGAAGGGACAGACTACGAGAATATTATATTTGATAAGGAAAGCGGCAAGATAGAACTTGTGTTTGGGAAAGACAGAAAACTCCAGTCAGGTGTCGTTTATGAGCTGTCTTTTGATATCAAGCTGAAGGAAGGCACAGTCATAACTCCCGATGATAAGATAGAGGGAGATCCAAATACCGATTACAGGAAAAATGAAAATATCAGCTCCGGTCAGAGGGGAGTGCCTACCAATGCAGATGCCTACTTCTCTTTCGGTGAAGATGGAACCACAAGGGTAGGCTTCCCGCACCCTGTTATTCCGGCTCCGGCCACAAATAATCCTGAATATAAAAAATATATTAAGGATAATGGGAACGGTACTTATACTCTGACGCTGGATGTAAAGTCTGATGTAGGCTCTGTAACAACCGGGCAGAAGGATCCGACACCGACAGCAGTCATGTTTGTGATCGATAAGTCGGGAAGTATGGATCAGAGTTTTGGAAGCGGAAATAGTGATGCGAGAAGAGAAGTAGTGAATTCGGCACTCGAGCTGTTTTTCAATCAGCTTTCTGATGGAGACTACAATATTCAGTTTGGCGGATACAAGTTCAGCGATAGCGGAGAAAGAGTCAACTTTAACGATCGGGGATGGGAGGTTAAATATTGGGAAACTGATACTTCAAATGCGCTCAGCCATTTAAAGCTTACATCCTGGGAAACGGATGGAAGTACATACCCCTCCCAAACTCTGCGCTCAGCCATTAGCGCATTAGAAAATGTTGAACTTGGCGAAAACGGGAAGAGATACCTGATTTTCCTGACAGACGGAGAACCTGGACAAAATAGTTATAGTTTCAGCGAGAAAGAGGCAGAAAATTGTTACTCTGCAATTAAAAATCTGGATTCGGGCACTACCTTTTATGCGATTCAGGTAGCTAACAGTGATTCCCACGGTTTTATGGAATCTATGGTCAGCAATGCCAATTCTGTAGATGGCGTTACGGCACAGAAATTTGTCGGAAACAGCGCGGATGAGCTGAACGATGCCTTTTCCCAGATGGCGGCTGAGATTTCAGGAAGCGCCGGAACGACAGTTCCGGGAGCTGCCAATGTGGTAATCACAGATACGCTCAGCGAATACGCCGACATGGTAAATCCGGGCAGTATAACAGTCAGCTGCAGCAACGGTGTCCAGCTGTCAGCCAGCGACTATACGGCAACCTATGATCAGGCGACCAGAACCGTTACCGTTCAGTTCAGAGCAGATTATGAATTGGAGAAGGATGCGACCTACAGCATATCCTTCGATGTGAAGCCTTCAGAAGAAGCCTATAACAAATTCGAGACAGACGGCGGGTACTACCGGAATGAAGAAGGAGGCTATATTTTAGCTGACGGAGAAGAACCATCAGAAGAAAATCAGTATAAGGGTGATGAAAAGACAGACGATCCATCTGTACCAGAAGATTCCCAGACCAGCTCCGGAAAGCCCGGATTCCCGGCCAATAAAAAGGCGACGCTTCAGTATACCTATGACGGAGGGACGGGGAGGTTTGAATATCCGCATCCGGTGCTCCAGATTCCAGAACCGGTACTGCCGGATGATTACAATAAGCGCATCGAACCCAATGATGACGGTACCTATTCTCTGACGCTGGATGTGACGGGAATTGAGGGAAATCCGGCTACAGTAACCACGCCGTATCCGGTGGATCTTGTATTTGTGATCGATAAATCGCTCAGTATGGATTATGACATAGACGGCGATGAGATTAAAGGGTGGGAGGATGAAACGGAGAGCAGGAAGGATATAGTGAACGACGCTCTGGATGAGATAATTCCGGATCTGTGTTCCCAGCAGTATGATATTCAGATTGCCGGGTATCAGTTCAGCGGCAGCAGCACTCGTGTTCTGGACTGGAGCAGGGAGGAACAGCAGGTGCTCAGCGGACTGAAGATTGCGGGGACGAGCAGTTTTACGAAACCATCACAGGCGCTGGCAGATGCGCTGGATATGCTGAAAACAGGATCGCAGGCTCATCAGAATCAGAGTAATGTAAAGAAATATCTGATTTTTATGACAGACGGAGAGCCTACCGAACCAGAGGATCGGTCTTACAATGCTGTTGGAAATCATGCTGTCCCGGGAGCCAGCATCTACACAATAGGAGTTTCCTCTGATGCGTCAACTGACCTGATGGAAGGTATACGTTCTACGGCCGAAAGGAATGGAATGACTGCTCCTGCGACATTTAAAGGAACGTCTGCTCAGCTGATAAAGGATGCGTTTACTCAGATAAAGGACGAAATTATCAGTACAAGCACTCCTCCGGCAGGAATCAGCAGCGTGGTCATCAGAGATACCCTCAGCGAATATGCGGATATGGTTTCCACAAAAGACGAGGTTGAAGTCTTAAGAAATGGTATACCAATGCAAGGGACAGAATTTGCGGAGGCAGTAGAGAGCGTAAGCATAAATGGGAAGGAGATAACTGTTACGTTTAAGCCCGGCTATGCGCTGGAAAATGGTGTGACTTACGGAATCCGGTTTAAGGTAAAGCCGAGCCAGTATGCGGAAGAGCAGTTTGCAGCAAACGGAGGCTACTACGAGCTGGGCGATGACGGGCAGCTCTCCGATACGGAGACAACCGGAGAGGAAGATACCGGAAGTCACAGCTCTGAAAAGCCTGGCTTCCCGTCCAACGAGGAGGCAACGCTTTCCTACTCCTACGACGGATACCCGCAGCCGGATCTGGAATACAGACATCCGGTTCTCCAGGTTCCCGAGGAGGGCAGTTTCACAGTTACAAAATTAATTGTAGATGAGGATGGAAATCCGGCAGAGGGAGCAGATCCAGACCAGAAGTTTATCATTTATATTGAAAAGCAGACGGAAGAGGGAGAGTGGGTTCCCTACTCCTCCGTAGCCCTTGCAAACGGTGAGAGATCGCCGGAAATCAGGACAGAGGGCGAAGGAACATTCAGAATTTCAGAGGTTGTTCCTATGGAATACAGCCTGCGCGGGATCACTGTGACGAAGAATGCAGACGGGCAGTCTGAGGAAGTCTCCGTGACAGAGGACGGGGAGGCTGTGTACTTTACCGTTCATCCGGCAGACAAACTGGAAGTGACCGTAGAGAATATTCTGGGACACAAGGGATATTTCCACAGTACGGCGGACGTAAAGAATACGACAACCGGAGACCCTGAGGAACCGTTCAGCAACGGCTCAGCAGCGCAGCAGGCTGCCAGTGAGCTTCCGAGAGCGGAGGCGGCTAAAAAGAAGGTAGAAATTGAGACAGAGGAGGGTGAGCCACTTGTATAAAAGCAGAGCAAAAAAGAATATGGTGAAGCTGACAGGAATCGCCCTCCTGGCAGCCCTCACCGCAGGGATTGGAGGCACGGCCGCTGTCATTCGCCATCAGGTAAATATGCGAAATGAGATTGCCACTCCTACTGTTGAGGTCAGCGTGAACGAAAACTTAGACGGGGATCTGACAGGTGGAGACAAACCCAAAGAGGTGAAATTTACCAACAATGGCACGGCGGACATATTTTTGAGAGTTTCCTATGCAGAAAGCTGGAAGCTGGATGCAGGCGGCGGGACAGAGGAACTTCTGAACAATTATGATGAAGAGGGCCAGATTCCTGTTGTGACCAAGCAGAATAGTCCGGAGGGATTTCTGAGCGGGTCAGACTGGGTTTATATCGACGGCTGGTACTACTATACAAAGATTCTCCCTGCCGGAGGGACAACGGAACCTGTTTTAAAGAGTGTAGATTTCTCCAAATTAACAGGTACAATCGATGAAAACCTGACAGATTATCAGAATGCCGGCTACGAACTGTATTTTCAGACAGAGGCCGTACAGGCCAGCGATGAGCTGAAGGTAAGTATGGATGCGGCTGAGGAGCTGTTTGGGGAAGGTTTTGTTCCATATGAGACGGCAGACAAACAAGAAGAGATGAACAGCGAGACATGGCAGGAAGATCGGTTAAACGCCTATATTGACTGGACAGAGGAAGGAGGTAACTAATTATGAAGTATTATAAGCAATTAGGTATCATCCTGGCCGGCGGTGTCCTGGCGGTGGGAATCAGCGCGACGTGGGCGTATTTTTCCGACAGAAATGATATTGCCAACCCGTTTCATACAAGCAACAGCGCCATTGACATGATTGAGAATTATAACCCGGCAGAGACGGTTCTGCCGGGAGAAACCGTAGAGAAGGAGCCATATTTTGTCAACCAGGGAAGCACAGATTTAGTGCTCCGGCTTAAGATGGATACCTATTGGATCGATCAGAACGGGAACAGAAAAGATGATTTGGGAGGGGCGTATATTTTCGGGGGTTTACAACCTGAGGAGGATGATTATGTCACTCTGTATCTTCCGGATGGATGGGATGACGACTGGGTGCAGATAGAGGATTACTACTATTATAAGCACATTCTTCCCGGCAAGGAGGAAGGCGTTCAGAACACGACTTCAAATTTTCTGGATCATCTGACCTTAAGTCCAGAGGTTTCCAACGATGAGCATGCAGCAGATTACAGCGGCTGCAAATTCATAGTTGATTTTCATGCGGAGGCAGTTCCGGCAGATGAGCTGGCCATCGAAGTTGCAGACTGGGATTTAATTCAGACAGATGCAGGCGGATTGTTAGACTGGGCAAAACTGCTTCCAGAATCATAGAACACGGAAAAATCGTTGGAAAACCTTTCCTGAATATCAGGGAAGCAGGACAGGAGGAGACAGAAAATGAGGAAGAAACATATCGCTGCATTAGCAGGTATCGCAGCAGTGTTTGCAGTCGGCGGCTCCCTGGCATATTTCAATCAGAATCTGGAAGCAGTAAATGTTTTAAATGTGGGAAAGTTCGACACAGAGGTTGTGGAGATCTTTAATCCAGAAGAAGGAGAAAACTGGCAGCCGGGAGTAACGGTAAATAAACAGTATTCCGTGAAAAATTCCGGATCGATTGATTCACTGGTGCGGGTGAAACTTCAGGAAACTTGGACGCGGAAGGGGGAGGATGAGCCGTTCCTCTCAATTGATACCTCAGAAGAACCGAAAGCGCTGGGGGATAACCCGGAAGCGGACAATAAGATTGAAAGTGTATTTCAGTCAGATAATACAGACGGAGAGGCCGGGAATGACATTGATGATTCCGTTGTCTGGAAGGACTTGCAGACGGGTTCAGAGGATGATTGGTCTTACTATAAAGGATATTACTACTATGAAAAGACCCTGACGCCTGGGACGACGACAAGTGAACTTCTGAAATCGGTAACTCTGGACAAGGACATCGATTTGGGAGAGGTAAAGTTTGTCAAGAAATATTCTACCAAGAAGGGAAATGATCTGGCGGAAAGCGACTGGAAAGAATTTCCCGTCAATGCAGACGGGAAGCAGATGTCAGAGAGAGAGCTTCTGGAGTTCCTGAAGGAAGAGGGAGAAACAGCCTACCATCTGAAAACAGATATTGTAGTCAGTACGGAGGCTCCGGGATACTCGGACGCAGATTATAACCTGATTATCACGGCACAGTCTGTGCAGCCCACCGAGGAGGCGGTCAGCGATTTGTTTGGAGCAGATGTGCTGTCCCATGCAAAAGAAAGCGGCTGGCTCTGGGACTTTCAGGAAGATTTAGTAAGAAATCAGCAGAACTGATTTTTAATATTTCTATTGATTTAGGAGGAAATGATTATGAAGATGAACAAAAAAGTGGCGGCATTAGGCGGCCTGGCAGCACTTGCAGCAGTGGGAGGAACATGGGCGTACTTCAGCCAGTCGGCAGCAATTACAAACCCATTTAATACGGGAAAATACGGCGGAAGCGTAATAGAGCACTTCAATCCAAGTGACGGAGACGACTGGCAGCCAGGAGCAACGGTAGACAAGGAGGTAATTGCTCAGAACACAGGAGATCAGCCTTTATTAGTTCGTGTAAAGATGGCAGAGAAGTGGACTGCAGAGAAGAGAGAGATGCCGGCGTTTGACAGTGTAAATGAAGGAGACCCGGATACAAGAAATGAGGCCTTTACCGAAGTTGAGCAGAATAATGCAACAGACGGACAGACCACAGGCGATCAGACCGTTGTACATAAGAATTTTGCTGACAATAGCATGTGGGAAGAAGGAAGGGACGGATACTGGTACTACAGAGGTCAGTTAGCTCCAGGAGCCAGTACAGAAGCTCTTCTTGAATCTGTGACACTGGATAAAGATGTTGATCTTGGTGAATATACGACAACTTATCAGTACTGCACAACACCGGGAAAAGATAGCGTGCCGAATGCAGACACTGAATGGACAACAGCTTCTGGAGAAGACGATGGAACTATGCTGGCTGCAGCAGAGGATGCCAAGGAGGCAGGAAACTCCTTCCATGTAAAGAAAGAGGTTGCTCTGAATACAGAAGCCGCAGGCTACGCAGATGCTGATTATGAGTTAACAATTACTATTGAGATGGTTCAGCCGACAGAAGATGCAGTTATTGCAGAGTGGGGAGAGGACAGCCTTCAGTATCTGCTTGCCTGGAGTGATGCAGAATAAAATGACTGCTTTATAAGAGGACATAATTCATGCGGCTAATCAAAGGACTTGTAAATATCCTGTCCTGGGCGGTATATGCCTGCATCGCCTGCTATCTTCTGATCGCAGCTCCGATGCTGGCGGGATACCATCCCGTCGTCGTTCTCAGCGGCAGTATGGAGCCTACCTTTCATGTTGGAAGTGTGATCTATTATAAAGAAGCGGAATTCGCAGATATTAATGTCGGCGATGCTATCACTTTCCGGGCAGGAGAGGATGGCATGGTAACTCACCGGGTAACAGAAAAGAGTGAGCTTTCCCAGACCTTTACAACCAAAGGAGATGCGAACCTTTCCGAGGATCCGAATCCCGTTGAATACAGCGATGTACTCGGTAAGGTATGGAAGATAAACATACCCTATGCAGGATATTTTGTAAATTACAGCAAAAACATAACAACAATCGCCGTGATGGCGGCAATCATCATTATAAATATTGTTCTTGACATGATTTTCCCGGATAAGGAAAAGAAGAAAAAAGAACCATCTGCGAAAGAGTGAATGAATACCGGCTGATGAACCGGCCGGCAAATACAGTTGCAGAAAAGAGAGGTAGATCGAGATGAAAAAGAAAGCGGCGTTAGGCCTTGCGGGAATCGCAGCAGTGGCAGTGATCGGCGGAACCTGGGCATACTGGAGCCAGGATCTGACAGCGACCAATGAGTTCGAGACAGGTAAATTTGATTCTGACATTGTGGAGCAGTTTACACCTCCGGCAGTGGGCGAGTGGCTTCCGGGCGTGACTACGGAAAAGAATGTAAAGGTGACCAACAGCGGCGACGTAGATATGGCCCTTGTTGCTGAGATTACTCAGGAGTGGAACCGGGATGGGGAGAGCCTTTCGATTCGGTTCGCAGCCCCAGATCCGTCTCCAATAACTCGGGGATACGAAAATGCTGCTGTCATCAACTGGGGCAAGGATACAGCAATGCATGATATTACAGCCATGGACTCTGTAGCTGGTAAAGCAAAGGAAATGGGAATCACTGCTACCGTCTCAAGCCTGGAGGACAGCGAGGCGAAAGATAAGTGGGTTTTAGTGGATGTGAGCGACGATTACTCCAAGCTGACCTTCGTTTACAACGGCATTGTTCCAGCTGGTGAGGAAACACCGGAGCTTCTGAATTCCGTGACCTTAAACTCCAAGATCGAATCATATGTATCAGAGAAGAATTACTCTTATGATGAGAACGGAGAGCTGCAGGTGGAGACAAATGGATGGATGGAAGAGAACTATGAGGACGCCCAGTATACCATGGACATCCATGTAAACACCGTTCAGGCTACAGGCGATGCAATCCGCGAGATCTTCTCCCAGTATGAGGGCGTAGATGTGGATGGTTTCCTTTCCGCAAATGCTGATGATATTGCCGACGCATACCTGGAGGCTACTTCAAGCAACGCCAATTAATGCCAATTATGAGTAAATAGCTGATCATTCCGGAAAGGAATGAATCCCGCTCCTCCCCGGAAGCCGGCGGACGTCTGACGCCTGTCGGCTTCCGGGGAAGGGCAAAAGACAGGAGACAGAACGATATGAGGAAAGGCAAACATGCAGTATTAGGCCTGGCAGCGCTCGCATCAGTGGCTGCCATCGGCGCAACATGGGCAAGCTGGACTCAGGAACTGAAAGCCGGAAATGAGTTTATGACCGGGGACTATCATACTTCTCTGGACGAAACCTTTGAATCTCCAGACAACTGGCAGCCGGGAACCACCACACAGAAAGCGGTGTGGGTTGCCAACGACGGGACAGTGGACGCCATGGCAAAGGTTGTAATCAGTCAGAGCTGGGTGCGGACAGAGGATGTAATGGCTACTGTGCTCGCCAGTGACGGAAACGCAACAGAGGAGGTACCAGTAAAACCACTGGCAGGAGAATCCTTTCCTCTGACGTTTGACACCGGAAATGGCAGGGAATATGCAGCAGTTCCTGAATTCAGCAGGGAAAATGTAGTTCTTCTGGCATCCGCCGATGCGGACGGAGAGCCGGGAAACCGCTGGGGCCTTGAGGAAGCAGAAACCCTTGGCCAGGCAGAGGGAAAGTGGCTGCTGATGAACGAGGAGCCCCAGGGGGAGGAGGGAACTTTCACCCTCTACTACATGGGGACCATCGAGGCAGGGGCGAAATCCCCGCAGTTTCTGGACAGCGTGACCATGAACCCGGACATCCCGAGAAGTGTGACGGGAAAGGACACCGTCTACACCAGGGATGAGAAGGGCAATGTAAAACAGATCACCATCGACACGGTGGGAGAGGTTCCTGGCTATGAGAATGCCCGCTATACGATGACCATCAACGCCACCACCGTGCAGGCCACCCAGGCAGCGGTGGAGGAGATCTTCGGATCAGGAAACGCAGAAGAAGATCCTGGTACGGATGCAGACAGCCAGACTCTGGATTACCTGGTAAAGCTGGCGGATGAGGCGGTCTTCGACCACTCAGCGGAAGTTAAGACGCTGAAATTCGACGAGACCAACGGAACCATGACCTATGTGCCCTACCGGGACGGAAACGGAAATGTGGAGGAAGGCAACTGGTTCATGAGCTTTACCGACATGGTTCCCGGCGGTGTGTACAAGGATCTGTTAAACATTGAAAACGCCAGCAATAAAGAGTGGAACCTCTATATGAGGGCCCTCCCGAGAGAGCAGGAAGCCATCAAAGATGAACTTCTCGAGAAGATTTCCATGACCGTGTGGTATAAGACGCCGGACATGGAGAACGAGACAAAGCTCTATGAGGGAACTGCCATGGGTTCCACCTTCCTGACAGACGAAGGAAACGCCGACGGAGCCGACGGAATGCGTGCGGTGTACATCGGAAACTACGATGCAGGGGAAACCGGTTATATCCGGGTAGAGCTTACTCTGGATCCGAATCTGGTACTGGAAGAAGATCCAAGCCTTACTCCGGGAGAAGGAGAGAGCAGCCTGGTCAACCACTACGCAGGGGTACTTTCCAAGGTCGACTGGCAGTTTATGGTCACTGAGGTTAAGACCGAAGGCGGAAATGGAGACAATGGCGGCGGAGGCGGAAGCCACGGCGGAGGAAGCAGCGGAGGCGGAAGACGGATTGACATCGCTGACAATGAGACGCCTCTTTCCCCACCGCTTACCGACGAGACCATCCTGGACGAACCGGTACCGTTAGCCGTCCTGCCAAAGACCGGTGACGAGACACCGATTATCCCGGCAGTGGTGACCTTACTGGGAAGCGGAATTATCCTGCTGTGGCTGGGAAGCTCCCTGAGAAAGAAGAAAGAGACAGAGAGCCCAAGCTAGGACAGGAACGAGAAAGCAAAGACCAGGCAGGAACAATCAAGAAAATCAGCAAAGCAAAAGAAACGAAGACCGATTTCAGAAACAGGAAGGCCCTGAGAAATTCAGGGCCTTCTGCTGATCCCGGGGTTATTGCAGCTGATCAAATCAGACAGGCAGGAGGATAGAGTGATGAAGCTGAAAAAAGTCGTATTTATTCTGGCGCTTCTTATTTTTCTCGGAGCGCTGGGGTATCTGGGAGTAGTATGGTATTCCTACTATTCGGCCGGGAAGGCCTATGAGGAGCTGGAGGAGGCCGTTGTCACCCGGCAGGAGGGAACGGACACGGGGGAAGAAGGGGAAGGTGCAGAGGCAGTCTGGGAGCCCCTCACCATCGATTTCGGGGCCCTGCAGGAGATCTCAGAAAATGTGGTGCTCTGGATTGACATTCCGGGCACCTCTGTCAGCTACCCGGTGGCCCAGGCGGCGGACAATGACTATTACCTGAAACGGAGTCTGAACGGTTCCTACAATTTTGCCGGGACGGTTTTCATGGACTTCCGGAACGATCCGTCCCTCGCAGATGACAATACGATCCTCTACGGACACAACATGAGAAACGGCTCCATGTTCGGAATCCTGAGCCATTATGCCGATGAGGAGTTCTATAAGAGCCACCCGGAGATTGACTTGTATCTGCCGGGAAGAATCCTGCGCTGCACGGTTCTGTCAAGCCATCAGGAGGAGGCGGCAGAGGAAAATTTCCCCACCCGTTTTGAGACGGAGGAGGAGAAGCTGGCATTCATCAGCCGGATGAAGTCCAGGGCCTACTATAATACGGGGACTGAGGCCGGGGCGGACGATCACCTGGTGACACTGGTCACCTGTACGGGGAACGGCTACACCCACCGGTGGGTGGTGCAGGCGAAGGTGACGGAGGAGATCAGGATGACAGAAGAAGCCGGGCACTAAATTCTGCCGGGGACTGCCATACCAGAAGGATATGTTACAGTGGCATGGTAACAGCGATATCAAAATAGGGGGCGGGGAATTTTGGAAGTCAAAAAGGAAGGGACTGTTTCGGAAGAAACTGCAGAGGAGCTTCGGATGGAGCTCAGTGAATGCCGGGAGGATGAGAGGAGCGCTCAGAACCAGATTGTCCAGGTGATCTCTACTGCCGGGACAGTTTTGAGCGTTATTTTTGGTGTGTCTTCATATTTGAAAGAGATAGATGCCTCGATGGCGCAGATGCGTCATTATTTATTTTACCTGAGTTCGCTTGTACTGATCCTGACACTGTCCTATATTACCGCGCTGGGAATGAGAAATGTACTTCGGTTTCATTATATCAGGGATTTGGAGGACAGACTATATTGTATAAATCGGAATGATATGGTGCACTGGATGAGCTTCTCTTCTCCCATAACAACCAGAAATCCCCTTCATCTGAAGAATGGGTACAGTATTTTTCATTATCTGTCCTATGCGATAGCGACGGTATGTGCGATTTCTTTTTGCCTGGTGATCCAGTATGTCCAGTATATCAGTATTAAGCCTCATGACATGGTGGATAAAGCAGTTATATTTGTTTTAGGAGCCATAGCTGTCCTTGACTGCGGTGCATTTGTCATCATGTCTGTCAAAGCGCAGAAGATGTTTTGCTGGGCAGCGCGCGTGTCGCGGGAGAGAAGGAGAAAAAGGGTACTGGGGGGGGGGAGAGACAAAGTTACAATTAAAAGACAAAATACAAATTTTTCTTTATTATCTTTATCCGAAAAAGAAGGATTTTCAGAAATCCTTTATCATCGGCATCGGCTTTGCAACAGGTATTTTTTTGTTTTATGACGCTCATATGACCTGGCAGATGTGGAATCCTTTTTTCCTTTCTTTTTTTGTAATTGAGTTTCTTGTCTATCAGGCCAGGTACCTCTGGAATGATGTGAGAGGAATCGGCGATATCAGGAAAGGGGAGAAGGGGCGCCTGCCGGTTCACTGTCTTGGGGAAAGGAGAGCAGGACTAGCGGCTTTTTTCATCGTTTTCACCAGGATAATTGCCGCAGGGTTTATAGTTATTCAGTTTGGCGGAGAGATTGCCGTTCCGCTGGCGGTGAGTATGTCGGTGATTCTGGTGATTTCTGTTATGTATGAGGCGGGAAGAACGAAGAAATGGGACCGAATGGTGTTCTTTTTGGTAAGCCTCGGCTATCCGGTCAGATTTTTCTCAGGCCTTTGGGCGTCCTGTCCGGATT
>ULZI01004019.1_pt1 | contig 16910 bp, 13 predicted proteins | sample 1962991 | NCBI WGS metagenome assembly ULZI01 (sample SAMEA4835886, study PRJEB28245) | human gut metagenome | biome: gut microbiome; material: fecal sample | place: Denmark | collected 2008 | reverse complement strand
TATTATAAGAACTGTCAGCAATCAAGACCTACTGGCAAGGAGGATAAAAACAATGAGTGATTACAAGCAGCGGATGATTCGCGAACATCTTACAGGAACGTGTCGCGTATCGAACAGGTGGATTTGAACGCGCCTCTTGAGGGGGGTGAGTCTGGTGAGATTCCAATCCCCGACTGCTGGCGTATCCTGCAAGGCGTCTTCGAAGGGTTAGAATGATGTACGACCACACGACCACATGGAGGCACATGGTGCGACGGGCACGCTTCAACGCAGGAGGCCTCACGCAAGCGGAGTTCGGGGACATGCTCGGTGTAAGCGCCGCCGCCGTGAACAACTGGGAGGCGGGAAGGTGCAAACCCCAGACCCGATACCAAGTTGAAATACTCGCGATATACTTGGGTTGTCGGGATCGGTGCTAGAATGATGCTTGTCGCGACGGCTGGCACGAACCCGAGTAGATGAAGCACGGGAAGCCACGGGGTGAAACCTGCCCGGCCATCGTCGGATAAGGCACCGATTTCGGCTAGTCCAAAACCGCTGTGACATGCTATACTAGAGGCTGGAACATGCATAAGCATGGTTCCGGCCTCTTCTAATTTCGGAAAGGGAGTTTTATGGCAGACGAAAACACAGCCACGGATGAAACCGTGGAGGAGAAGACCGAAGCAGCTGAAACCGGAGCAACCCCCGAGGAATCGCACCGCGAAGGGGAGTTCGAAGACCTTGTGGCTCGTATCGGTTCCTTGGAGGAAAAGGCGTCGAACATTCTCGACATCGTAAGCACCCTGCGTGAGACGTTGGGCTCGTTCGTGGAAAACGGGGGCGTCGTACGCGACGATTCCGACACTGACACCGAAACCGTGCCCGAAGACACGGACGGTGATTCAGACATCGATATGTCCGTGCCTATCGAGGATATGGACTTCTCATTGGACGAAGACTGAGCATAGAGAAAGGAAGTTCCAATGGCTCAGAACAACAACACCATCATGGCTAAGGCATGGCTGGCTGGAACAAACGATTTCCAACAGCGCATCCCCGATCCGACTCAGGCGGGCATCAGCGCGACCATGAGCGCTCTCTTCCAACCCATGAACGGTCAGTATTTCAATCAGTTCATGGACATTCTTGTCAACCGTATCGCATACACGTATGTGCGCGGCCAGAACTACAAGAATCCTCTTGCCGTGTTCAAGGGAAACAAAATCAACTACGGTTCCACGATTCAGGAAATCGCTCCGAAGTGGATTAAGGCGCATTCCTATGAGGATGACGCCGAAACCCTGCTGAAATTGCACCGCCCCGAATCCGAGGTCTGGTACCATTCCCAGAACCGTCGGGACCAGTATCCGATCAGCGTGAACGTCGATGAGCTTCGCACCGCTTTCACCGACGAGTACGGGCTTAACAATCTCGTGGCACAGCTGATGGACACCCCGAACAACGCGGATGAATATGATGAGTTCAACATCATGAAGAATCTCATTGCGGAGTATGAGACCCGTTGGGGCTTCTACAAGTATCATCTGGACGATTATCCGGCCGATGATGCTTCCGGCAAGGCGTTCCTGACCGCTCTCCAGACCCTCGGTGGAAAGCTCCAGTTCCCGTCCAGCGTGTATTCCGGCACCGACATTCCGGTTTTCGCGCAACCCTCGGAGCTTGTTCTGCTTGTCACCCCGGAGGCTCAGGCAAGCCTGAACGTGAACACGCTGGCCGCGTTGTTCAACGTTGATCTTGCGAAGGTCTCCTACCGTACCGTGCTCATCGATGAATTCCCGATTCCGGATGCTGTGGCTCTACTGACCACGGAGGATTTCTTCGTATGCCATGATACCCTGTACAACACCACGAGCTTCTGGAATCCGCAGACTCTTACCACGACCTATTGGCTGAACCATTGGGGCGTGTACAGTGTCTCCCCGTTCGTTCCGGCTATCCTGTTCACCACTGCGGCTGGCACCGTCACACCGACCATCAAACAGGCGGTCACCGGTCTGACCGTCACCGCTGAACCGGGCACCGTGGAATTGGGAGGCAGTGTCCGCATCGTCACGAAGCTGGCCGGAACCATCGACCCTGCGGATTCGGATGCTGATGTTCTTGTTCGTCCGGACGCCTGCATCTACAATGTGAGCGCCGAGACTCCGGCTGGTGCTGATCCCGCTACCAAGCCTGCGAAGCCGGTGCAGTTGAACGCGCGTACCCGCGTGGACAATTACGGTGTGCTTCATGTGCAGAAGACCGGTCTGAAACCGGGGGATGTCATCACCGTGACCGCTACCAGCACGTACGTGAACCCGTCCGGTGCGACCGTGCCGCATACGGGCATTGCGGCTGTCACTATCGAATGATATGCTTGTAGTGTGATAAACTAACCCCTGCTTGGAGTATTCCTTGCAGGGGTTCTTTCACGTCTGGACTCTGAAGGAGGCTGATAGTGGACAAGACAATGTTGTTTTCGTTCGTGGTGGTGGCCGCGCTTATCGTGTTGGACATCATCACAGGGGTTCTTAAAGCTGTGGAAACAAGAACCATGAGTTCAAGCAAGCTACGGACGGGCCTGTATCATAAGGGTGCGTTCATCGGTGTCATCGTTCTTGCGGTCATTGTGGAATGGGGTAGCGGGTTCCTACAGCTCGGGTTCCAGCTGCCCATCGTCACACCGGTATGCGTGTACGTGGCTTTGGCTGAAATCGTGAGCGTGTTCGAGAATCTGTGCGAAATCAATCCCGAGCTACGGGGTTCGAAAATAGCCGTGATCTTCGGCGGCAATATCAATGAGAAAGGAAACGGTAATGGCATTGCGAATTCGTAGGCATATTATCGCGGTGGTTTCCGCTATCGTCGCATGTCTCGTCATGACACCGCTTGCAATGGCGGACATGCAGGGCATCGACGTGTCCAACTGGCAGTGCGGCATCGACATCGCCGACACGCAGGCGGACTTCGTGGTGGTCGGCACCACATGGGGCACGGGACAGGTCAACAACAACTGTCTTGTGTCCGGCGTCAACACGGACGCCAATCGCATGATCGCTCAGGCGCAGGCGTCCGGTAAGAAGTTCGGTCTCTACCATTACGCGATGGGCGGCAACCCGGAGGCGGAAGCCCAGTTCTTCTACCGGAATACGTCGAACTATTGGCGTCACGGCATCGTGGCGTTGGATTGGGAGATGGACGATAACCGCGCATGGGGCAACTGGGATTGGGTGCGCCGATTCATGGCGGAGTGCGAACGGTTGAGCGGCGGTGTGCGCCCATTGCTGTACACCAGCCCGGTGGCCGGAACCATCCCGCAGGACATCCGCGACCGGTACGGTTTGTGGATCGCGCAGTATGCGAACATGAGCCCGACCGGCTATCAGGCCAATCCGTGGATGCTCGGCGCGTACGGTGAGGCCATGCGCCAGTACTCCGGCACGGGCGTGGTGAACACGTGGAGTCCCATTGATCTCAATCTGTTCCGGGGCGACGCATGGCAGTGGGATTTGTACGCCAACCCGACCGGCGGCGCCACGCCACCAGCCACACCGGCACCGTCCACACCGGCCGCGCCCGCACAGCCGAACAACCCCCAGCCCACTCCCGGCACGGGTGGCATCAGCCACGTCATGCAGTGGGGCGAGACCATCTGGGGACTCGCCGTAGCCTACAACGCATGGCCCCTGTCCGCATGGCACACGCCAAGCGGTGACATCAACCGCTACTACGTGGGCGATACCGTCACCTACGGAGGCGGCTCCACTGCCACCCCCGCACCCGTACGAACGCTTAGCGTCCGTATCAACTACGGGGATACTATTTGGGGGTACGCGGTCAGGTACAATGCGTGGCCGTTGTCCGCGTGGCGGGTGCCCTCGGGTAATCTGAACGTGTACTATCCGGGACAGGTGGCCACCTACAACGGCGGCTCCCCTTCCACGGCGGCACCTTCCCCGAGCGTGCATTACTATACGGTGTGTGCGGGGGATACGCTGGGATCGATCGCATCCCGCTACGGTATCGGGTATGATCAGATTCACGGGTATCGTTCCGGTAATCCGAATCTCATTTATCCCGGAGAAGTGGTATACTGGTAGCGTGCCTCATGGCATGGGTTAATGATTGCAGACCGTCGCTCTTCTTGCCGGGGCGACGGTCTTTTATATATGCTTTGGAAGGAGAGCCGATGGGATTGCAATATCCGCACCTCACGCAGGCCACCCGGTTTCCCGATGTGACGCAGGCGAAACCGTACGCGCAGTACCATAATGATTTCGACTACACGCGGTGGACGCCCGGCACGAAAATCACAGTATGCAACGTGCCGTGGGATGATACGCGCAACATCGTCTCATGGGAGGATGAAGCCTCTCGGAATGCGTGGTTCGATGGCCTGTCCGCGCATCGTGAGACTTTGAACAGCGAGTTCCACGTGCTTCCGGACGGCACGTTGAAGCTTCCGATCCCCTTCGCGACCATGAGCCGATACAATTACGTGTGGGTTGAATATCCCATGCCGACGAGTCCCACGGAGCCTTTGGAGTATGCGAAGGAACCACGCGCACGTCATTGGGGTTTCTTCATGGACTCCCCCGCGCAACTGGCCGCCAACACAACCGAATGTCATCTCAGGCTCGACAATTGGGGCACGTTCGGATTATGGGCGCGTTTCAACTACTGCCAGTTGAGACGCGGGCATGCTCCGCTTGCCGCCATTGACGCCGACACGTATCTGTCGAATCCCATCGAACATGCTGGCATGCTGTTGGCGCCTGACGTGAACTACGGGCCTGACGCGGCCATTACCCGCGACCACACGTTCATCCCGTGGGATTCGGAAACAAAGCTCGTGATGTTTGCGACCACGGTAAGCGTCGAAGGTTTCCGAACCGCCGGGGAGACGAAACCATGGGCTTCGGCACCCACCGACCCGACTTATTCCGATAATCCCGCACGTTGGGGGCACCAGTACGAGGTGAACGGGTATGCGTGGAACATGGGCGACAGCGATATGCGAGACCTGACCACACCCACCGATACGTACACGTCCACGGACGGTGTGATACCCAACGGGGTACACGTGTATGCCGTGGACTCCTCGCAGGCCAAGCGACTGTTCGAAGCGTTGGTGAAACGCATGCCTCAGATCATGCAGACCATCAAAGGCGTGTGGATTGTCCCATCCACTCTGGCAAGCATGGGAGACGCTTTGACCGTGGACGGCATCACGTTCCACGCATGCAACGGCGTGAACGACATGCCGGACATCCAACTCGCATTGGATAAAAGCAGGTTCCATTATCCCGTGCGGTATGCGAATCTTGCCAAACTGTACACGTTCCCGTACGCCGCATTGGAATTATCCGACAATGACGGCACCAGCGCAGTCATACGCATCGAAAACACGGGAACGCTGACCCTTCACCGGCGTGTGAGTCTCGCATACCCGTATCTGAAAGCGCAGGCGTTTCTGACGGGCGTGAACGGCACCGGCGCACGAACCTACGAGTGGCGCGATCTGAACGGCGTCAGTCATGAGGGCGTCAGCTATGACACCGATTTCACGGAGTTCATGTGCTCGTACGATATTCCGGTCTATGGCTTGTATATCAGCGGCGAAACCGACTGGAGCCTGCACAACCAATTGACCAGCATCGACGCTGAACGTCTGAAGGCTTTGAACGCTTACCATACGGGCATGCGTTCCACGAATACCGGATACGAGAACACGAAGGATTCCGCGAACACGTCGTATTCGAACGCGGTGCGTTCCGCGAATACGGGACTGTCGAACGCGACGGCAAGCGCGGATACGGGGCAGACCGTCACGAACGACGCCGCGGACACCGCGTATCGGAACACGCTCAGGTCGAACAAGACCGCACGGCAGAACGCGGGTGCAAGCAACGCGACCGCCAAGTCCAATGCGGATGCGGGTGCCAACACTGCTTTGACGAACGCGAACGCGAGTGCCGCCACGGGACGCGACAATGCGAACGCGAGCGCCTATGCGGGCGAACAGAACGCCTTCGCGTCGAATGCCACCGCGCAGACCAATACGAACGCTTCCGCTGACAATACGCTGGCAAACCAGCGGAACACGAACGATACGAACAGCACGAACACGGAGGCCACTAACCAGACCGCGTTGGATGACAGGGATTCCAACAAGAATCAGGTATCCGAGAACATGAACCAGTCGAACGCGCTTTCGACCAGCAACATGAACGCCGATATCGATCTCGGCAATCTTCAGGCCAATCTGGAAAAGGTCGATGCGGCCATCAACGCGGCGTCCAGCGCGCTTTCCGCGTTCACTCCGGGCGGCGGCGGCGCGGGCGCGGCCATCGGAGCCATCGTGGGTGGCGGCTGGGCCATCGCGAAGAACGAAATGGTTCGTAGCGCCACGGTAGCGAACATGACCACGAAGAACAGCAACGGCGTCACGTTCACGCATGAGACGAGCGCGACAACGAAACGAAACATGGATTCCATCACGAGGCATGGAAACGACCTGCGAACCACGACCACGGACAATTCCAACACGCTCGCGTTGACGAACACCACCAATGACGTGAACACCACGAAGAACAACGCCACACGGCAACGTTCCACGGACGATGCGAACGCGACCCGCTCCTACAATGCGGCCATTGCGAACGCGACACGTTCCTACGATACGAGCGTGAGCAACAACGCGAACACGAACGCGACCGCCCTTGCCAACAACAAGCGCGCCTACGACACCGCCGAAGCGAACGCGGACAGGAACAAGACCACCGGGGATGCGAACGCGAAGGATTCGAACGACGTGGCGCACAGGAACAGCAAACGTTCACGCGACACCGCAGTGTCGAACGCGACGGCCACGAAGGACACCACCGTTTCCAATGCGGACGCCACGTTGAAGGTCACGTCGGACAATGCGTTGGAATCACGTGAGGCTGCGGAGTTCACGCGCAAGACCATGTTGGAACAGGCGGAGGAAGTGACCCGGCTCTCCTACGCGCAGGCACGCAACAACGCGCCGGTCATGCACGGTGAATACAAGGGCGACCCGACACCCGACATGTTCGCATACCGTGGCGTGCAGGTCAGGGTGAAAACACAATCGGAATCCGCAATACGACAGGCTGGAGACCAGTTCCTGCGATACGGATACCAGTACGAGGGGAACTGGGACGTGACCACGCTGAACATCATGCCCAAGTTCACGTACTGGGAGATGAACGAACTGTGGCTGGATGTGGACACTGATATAATGATGGAAGCGAAACAGGCCATAAAGGACATGTTCGAGAACGGTGTGACCGTCTGGCATAGTCCCAATGACATCGGGAAGGTTGGCATACATGACAATCACGAGTGACGCCACTGTGGAGGTTCCACGCTCGGAATACGAGAGACTGAAGGCGGAACATGAACGCGCATACGGTCGTTACGGTGATTTCACCGACGATGAGATCGACACCATCATCGAGCTTAAATCACAGGCGGCGGTGAACCAGTGGATAACGAAGGTGGGACGTGCGCAGATCGAATCCGACCTTGAAATAACACGGCAGACCGCCGAAAGGAACCGGGTGGATGCCGTAAGGGCCATGAGCGCACAGGTCAATCTGCGGCAGGTCATGCTGGAGGAAACCGAAATGCGACCCGTGCCGGAACCCGACGCGGATATGGAGGCTTTGCTGAGATGAGCAAACGAAACAGGAACGACCGCAACGGGCTGTTGTGGGGCAATGACACGTATTGGGCGACCGGCGCGTACAACACGCGCCTGTTCCAGATGTACCGGCAGCAGATAATGGAATTGGCTCTGGTACGGTTCGAATGGGTGAACCTTCCCGCATCCTGCGACGAACGTTATCTGGAATGGACGCTGCTTACGCAGGGCATCGCGACCATCGCATACCCGCGCAAGCAGCCGGGCGTGTTCTACAGCACGCAGGTCGCATACGCGAGCCCATTGAACGTGTACGATAATCCGACCCGCTGGAAGAGCATCGGCAACAACGGGTGGAGGTTCGATGTCACGCCGTCGCGGGGCGTGCTCGTATGGGACAACCGGTACAGGGTGCCAATCATCGACTGGGTGGACATCTGGGCGCGTGAGCTCGTGGACATCATGCGTACCATGCAGATGAACCGCATGCATCAGAAGATACCGTATATCTTCAAAGGACCGCAGGAGAAGAAGTTCGACATGCAGAACCTGTACAAGCAGGTCGCGGGCGGTGAACCGGCGGTGATAGCTACGAACGGCATCGAAACCATCGACATGGACGTGCTGAGCACGGGCGTGCCGTTCATCGGAAACGACTTGTATTCCGCATGGCAGAACCAGTGGAACACCATCTATCAGGGTCTGGGAATCGATAATCTGCCGTTCAAGCAGGAACGTCAGATTGAGGATGAGGTGAAATCGCAGACCATGCCGACACAACTCATGGCGTTGAACCCCTTGGAGGCGCGGCGTGAGGCATGCGACCGTTTGAACCGTCGTTTCCCCGAACTGTTCCCCGAACCGATAGACGTGGTGTGGAGGCAGGACAACACCAGTCAGAACTACAATTACCTGCACAATATCCAAGAAAGGATGGAAGATGATAGCGCCGACGCCGAAACCAACATGGAATAGGCCCCCGTACCCGGACATGGGCACACCTCCGGCACCCATGCCCATGCCCCGATTCGGATGCGACCCAATGGGAGACATGATGCCGCAGGAAGATTTTCATGCGGTTATGTCCATCCAGTTCTGCGAACTGTTCCGTTGGGGTTTCATCGTATGGGGTGAACCCTCGTGGACATGGGATTACTACGATGAGAAACAGTATTGGAGGGTGTGCGAGAAACTTGAGAACCATTACTGGCAGCGTGAAATCGGAGTGCTTCCCCCCGGCGCTTGGAAGATGGAGTTCATGCGTCGCATGAATGAGATCATGCCGAAATACAAGCTCGCATACAAGGCGTTGGATGACGGTGTTTCTCTCATGCGCACGGAGGACACGTACGGTAAAACCCGCGACGTGGACAGCGAGTTCCCCGCAACACAATTGTCCGAGAACAACGATTACGCCTCGAACGCCTCGGACAGGGAGTTCGAAACCCTTCACGAAGGCGATTACCTCGACCGCGTGGAAAAACTACAGGCGTATAATGATATAGATTTGCAAATCGTGAACGACATGGAAACCATGTTCTCATGCCTGTTCACCAGCCACATGAATGGAGGAATGGGATTATGACAGACTCCCACACCATCAATCCGGTGGAAGGCTCCGTGCCCGCCACCCCGTCGAACCCGACGCAACCGGTGTTCCCGCCCGTGGACGCGACGAAGGCCGTGCCACCCATCACCCCGTTTCCCGCGTGGACATGGACCACTCCGGTAATCCCGCAATTCTATTGGAACGTGTATTCCGCAGAACAGCGTATCCGTCAAATCTGCGTGGAAATCGGACGTATCCAAGCGTATCTGGGATACATGGCCGCGAACGCGAACGCGGCGCACTGGTATCTCGATAACCGGTTCACGGAAACCGAGACCCGTCTCACCCAGCGCATCGACAAGCTGGAAGCCGATCTGACTGAAGAGGTCACACGACTGGACAAGCTCATCGCCGACGAACAGGCCGCACGAGAGGCGGCGGACACCGCGTTGGGCAAGCGTATCGACGGAGTGACCCCGAAGGCGGGCCGGTTCATCGAATTGACCCCCGGCACTGACGGCACACTCATCGACAACACCATGTTGGACGGTGTGGCAGGGCATGGTCTGACCGGCACGGACGATACGGACGCGAAGACACGCACATACGCGGTGGACACGGACATCATCGCAACGAAGGCCAGCGTGGACACTGAACGCGTCGAACGCAAGCAGGCGGATGCCACGCTCCAAAACAACCTCGACAACGAGACGAAGACCCGCAACAATGCCGACCTCGCGTTGGGAACCCGAATCAGCGAGGAAACCAGCGCCCGCACGCAGGCTGACGCGACCCTGACCAACAGTCTCAACACGGAGATTCAGGCCCGCAGGGACGCCGACACGTCGTTGGGTGAACGCATCGACGCCGAAGCCACGGCCCGCAGGCAGGCGGATACCACGCTCCAGTCGAACATCGACACCGAAGCCTCGAACCGGCAGACCGCCGATAATCTGCTTACGGCGCAGGTGAACGCGCGTGTGAAAGCCGTGAACGTGAAAGCAGCCGATGATTCCCACATCAACGTGAACGTGACTTCCAGCGCGACCGACCCGGACAAGACAACCGTCACGATCGGGGATTCATTCACACCCGCGTTCGATGACGTGAACGCGAGAATCACGAAGGAAATCACCGACCGTACCGCCGCCGACAGCGCATTGCAGAGAAGCATCGACGCGGAGATCGATGAACGCCGCCACGATGACGAAGTGCAGAACGAGCAGATCAACAACCGGTTGAAGCTGGGTGCAGTGCTCGCGGGCGCTGGCATCACGGTTACGAACGACCCGGACAAGACCACCGCGACCATCGCAGCCGAAGTCACGCAGTCGAAACTCGATACCGCCATCAATGGTCTCGAAAACCGTATCAACGATTTGGAACGGGCCGGATATCTCACGTCCGTCTCTCGCGACACCTCGTTGAAGGGCAATGGCAGTGATAATAGTCTGGGCATAAACTATAACGCGTCAGCGTGGAACGAGGGCACTGCAACGGAATTGCCCACTGAATTGGCAATCGTTCCGGTTTCCCCGATGAACCGTGACTACCGGTATCCGTACGTGTATCTGGATTCCCAGACCCTCCGTTCGAAGCAAACGGATGCGAACGGCGCAGTCACGCAACGCATCATCACGCGCCCGGCAACAAAGGACGCGCCGGGCGTTGTCCAAGTGGGAGAGGGTCTTACCACCACCTCCAAACGCGGCACGCTGACAGATAATCCCGCACAATCCACCGATGACACCTTCGGCACCATCAGCGTTGACCCCGCTTACATCGAGGCGCATGCAGGCCTTACAGCTGTCGCGCATGACGATTCGATCACGGGAACCGGTGACAGCGGTAATCCGCTGGCCGTGAACTACGGCAACACGAACACGCCCACCGCATCCCGAAGCATCCTGATCGCGGCCAACGCGAGCGGGCAACCCGTTATGCCGTTCGACCCCGACGAGTTCGACACCGGAACGGACGGCGACGGATACGGGCTTCATCTGAAGGCCGCAACCGATAGCACGCTCGGCGGCGTCAAAATCGGAACGGGCCTGACGATTTCAAGCGACGGTGTTCTAAGCGCTTCAGAAACCCGGAACAAGCACGCTTTCTCCTACGAATTAGGCACAACGAATCCGCAACAGAATCTGACCGTGCCCGCGCACAGTGTACGGTTCGTAAATCTGGGAAGCATCAGCAAGAGCATATTAAGCGAAGTGGTTTCCAATACGGAGGTCGTTAGCAGGGATGTCCCCGTTGCGACCAATCTCAGCGTAACCGTTGAAACCTATTCGGGAACGTCTCAGATTGACGTCAAACTCCGTATCGAGAACACCACCGAAGCGGAAATCAATGTCAACGAATACATACAGGCAATCCACGTTTGGACTTCCATGGCATACCCGTACGTCTGACATGAAACACGAACGCCCCGGCCATTCCAGCCGGGGCGTTTTTCGTATCGATTATCGGATGCCGAACATGCTCAACGCCTGATAGAACCGTTCACGGACACCGACCGTGGAAAACTTCAACTGGTTCCACAACGCCAGATCAACCAGCGACTGCAACACCTTGTTGGAACGTTTCACCATCAGCATGTCCACCCGGTTATCCGCCCGCGTCAACGCATACACCGGCGCTTTCGTATTCGAGGGTATCCGGTCGTTCACATAATACATGCCGTTCAGATCATCGCACCAGACACCAAACCGTTGTCCCATGTATATCATGCCGGTTTCGAACCGCGCCCATTTCGGTTTCGCTTCGATGAAATCCGTATTCGAGCCCGAAAACTCATTATAGGATGCAACCCGTTCACCGCCCATGCCCATCATCATACGACCCGCGACCGTGCCCGTGGATTTCGCATGCGCGTAATCGACATCCTTCACGTAATGCAACAGGAACGTCTTGTTGGCATACCATGAGTATCCGAATCTCGGCGGTCTGTCGATGCCGTACCGGATGAAGTACGGGTTCGTCAGATCACAGGCGTTCGACAGCAGATACACATGCGGTTTGCGTCCCTGTTCGTCCGCACGTTCACGGGTGCAGGAGTCCACGATGTTCGCCAACAGTTCGAATTCATGGTTCAGATACCCGTGATACCGGTCGGTGCGGTCAATGGTGGCTTCATCCAACAGCAGACGGTACACATGTTCGAACGTGCGTTTCTTGGACTTCTGCATTTCCGTCATCGCGACGAAATAGCCCGCCACCTTCCAATCCGGTTTGGCGTCCGGGTCATCGGGTTTGCGTGCGATATACGCCTGCTTGCCGTCCGTCTTGAACACAAGGCGTCGGAATTCCTCCAGCTCCTGCAACCGGTCAAAATAGCCTCGCGCCACATCAGGTATCTCGCTTTTGTAGCGTGCGATTTCCACGAACCTGCTACCGCCCTTCAACCAGTCGCGTACGAACTGCGCACGCAGACCGAACGTCTTGCCGATGCCACGGGCACCGAATACGGCTGTCACGTCCGCATCATACGACAGCGTCCGATTCCAGTCATAATATCTAGGCTTGTTCATGCCTGACCCCTTTCATCAGTATGGTTTCACCGTCCAAACCTCCTACCACGTACGGGGTCATATCCCGCACCTCCACGCGGCGCAAACCGGTCTCCACGTCAATGCCATGGCGTCTGAGCCATATCACATTCTCCATATTACTCGGTTTCCCGGTGTCTCCCAACGTACGGTCGGTGGGATACAGGGCGACGGCCTGCAATGCCAGCACACGGGTTTCCGTCCCCTCGTAGTCGATGATGTCCCTGTCGTACACATCCCCCGGTTTCGGCCTGTACGTCTGGAGACTGAAGCACGCCTCGCTGGACACTTCCGCATTGTATCCGAGCGTCAGACGCATGACCTGCTCGACAGGGTATCCGGCAGCATGCAGATCATGCATGATGTGTTCGATATGATAGGCCCCCAGCGGACGCGACAATCCGGCCATGGTCACATGGAACACTCCATCACGCTCGGACACACGGGCCTTGTTCCAGTATTCCATGTGATGCTCGTATCGGGCGCCCGCGTTTTCGACCTCGAACCCTCCCACATGCGTAAGCTTGGAAGCCCACTGCGGGTATGAGTCGCGGAGGGGGCGCATGCAGTAGTCAATGGCTGCGGTCGCGGCATCCAACGCGGGTTTCAGAGCGTCGCTTATCTGCTGATCGGTTACGTCATCAGGAACGCTCATCTTGATGCTGTCGGTGTCCCCGCCCGTGGCTTTGACACGCCCGTGGAAAGCATTCCAGATCAGCAGCATGGCTATGATCAGGTGCATGCGACTGCCTGCTACGATACGCATGCCGTACGTGTACAGGACGCGGCACCGTTTCGGAATCTTCGTGGCAAAGTTCTCACGGGTCGCTATCGTGGTCTGATCTACGTAGATGCCCCCGCCTTCGTCCACGCCGTAACCGGGTTTGAAGATGTCCTGTGCCATGGTGCCGTAGATGCTGTTGAACTGGCCTTTGACGGTGCCGTTGTAGTAGCTGTTGAGAAAACCGGCGTCCATGGTGCCCTTGCGCATCTCATTGGCAAGACCCTCGGGAATCGAAGCGGGAATATCACCCGTGAACGGGATGCCGGTCTCATAATGCTTCGTCATGTACTTGCAGTCCGATTTACGTTCGAACAGCATGTTCGACTGGAGTGTCACGTAATCGGGAGGGAACTTCCATTTAACGGTGCCCTCTCCGCACAGCACGGTCATCGAATCCCACTCGTACACCTGCGCCATGCTCCATAGTTCGATTTCATTGACGTGAATCAGGGCGTGGGCTGCGGAATACAGTTTTCCGAATGCGAACACGGGACGGTCGGCATCGTCCAGCCACCCGTTGTCACGGGTCGCGTTTTCGGCTGCGACTGCGGCGGGGTCATCCTGCCAGTAATCGACCCCTGCGGCATGACGTGCGAATTTGCCGCGCGGTGTGAGAGCCACACCCCAAGCTTCGAACGGTGAACCCGCACGAAGCCGGATATTGTCGAAGCGGATGCGCGCATGGAAGGCGCCGTCGAACGGACGGTAATACCGTTCAAGCACATCCCGAAGCGGGGTGCGTACCACCCTGTCCGCAAGGTACTGAAGGTCTGCGGCGCTCATGCGGGTGAAACCGACCGGTATCATACGACCGTTGATGAACGTATGATGCATTGAAGTAACATCAGTGGACACGACGCCTTGCATGCATTTCGTTGCGAATGCGGCGCTGGTGAACGTGAAACCTCCCCTGAAGCACGCCTTACGCAGGGCGTAAGTATCGTAATCCTTGGGAAGCTCATCATGGCACAGGTATTCGAATTTCCTGAGCATGGTGGGTGCGCGGCGTTTTCCTCTGGACTCTCCCACACGTACGCTGCCGAAGGTGTGGAGCGCCATTTGCCGTACGGTGCTGGTTTTCGTGAGCACGCGGGACCCCAGCATGTCGGATGTCATCCACTCATTCGATCTGAGCAGGTACCGGAGGTATGCGGGTATCACCTGCACGTCACGTTTCGCGTAGAACAGTTCCAAGTCGGTGAGAGGCGTTTCAGGGGTACGAATCTTGGAATAGTCCCAGTCTCCGGTGGCTTTAGCGACGCCTGCGGTCTCTCCCATGGCTTTCAACCCGTTTTGTTCGAGGAAGAACGTGTCCCAGAAACGCATGAGCGGTCTGCCGTCATTGTCTGCATCCTGCTGGTTAGCGTACACGTCGATGGTGTACACGTTTGTGGAGGATTGCGCGTTGAGCTTCAGCACGGCAACGCCCGCGAATGTAGCCATGAGGGTTTGCATGTCGAACATGAGGTTATAGGCGCATACAACGGGCACATACCCGTTTCTACGGCCCGCGTCCATGAGGTTGAACAGGCGGGGCATGAACGTGTCCAGCGTGCGATCGAAAGTCACAGTCTCACGCGGATCATCCGGCTTGTATTCCTCCAACGGCACGTCGGTGAAATCGTTGAGGATGAACAGTATCGGATATGCGCGAGTGTCGGGTCCGGTGCCGACATTGCAGGTCTCCGTATCGTATGCGGCCACCACGCGAAACGGCGTTCCATGGCTCTTGCCTGCCATGATTGCCTCCTATGTTGGTTGTTTGATTGCTCTATCATATCATGTGTCACGCCCGGTTATAGCTGAAACCGGAAATCACGACGCGATACGACATGTACTTGGCATCCCCCTCATCATCTCCAAGCATACTCGTATCATCATACGACCCATCCCCGGAATCCAGCTTGTTCAACCGTCTCATCATCTCACGAACCTCATCACGATTCTGCCTCATGGTCTCACGGAACACCTGTTCCAAATCGTTTGCCCCGGCGCTTCTCAAAATCAACTCGTACTGTTCGGACCGACGATGCCCGCGCCGCGCATCTGCGAAAGCGTTCATGAAACCTATGGCCATGGCCTGACCCTTGAACCCATCCCGGTTGATTGCGGACGGTTGCCCCGCAAGCGCCAGATTAAGCTGACGCGCGAAGGAACGATTACGGGAATCCTGACGCGCCTGCGCCTGCGAACGAACCCGGTGCGTCGTACCGAACTGTCCGCGTAGCTCATTGAACGCCTGTTCACGATCAACCTTGCTGTTGACCCGCGCATACGTGCGTCCGATGGTCTCCTGCAAGGATTCAGCGGCCTCACGCGCGGCTTTGCGCTGAAGCGGAGTGGTCTTGGAATCCATGCCTATCTTCTGCAAGCGTGCCACCTCACGGCGGGCCCGACGGCGCACGTTATAGTCGGAATCCGCGTTGGTCTTCTGTCGTACGACACCGCCGACAGCCTTCCCCAAGGCCGCCCCCTGTGCGACCTCCCTGCTGGAAGCGCCTGCGCTTCTACTTGCGGCCTGCACGGTTTCCTTGGCTTTGCGGGCGGCTCGCTTAACCCTGCGCTCGCGTGCGCGACGCGCCTTCTCTTCCGGGCTGAGGCGTTTCGTCATGATGATATGCTCCTTGATATGAGTAAGGGCGGATACCGTCTAGGATACCCGCCCTGTTGGATTAATCTATGTCGGTCAATCATTGTCGAGGAAATCGACGGACATGTAGCTACGGTTGTTCTTGCTCTTCTTCATGGTAAGAACGATAGGTTGCGCGGCCAGCTCCTCACGCATGCCGTCCGTATCGATCTTACGACAGATGTCGGTCAGCGCAAGTCCAGCGAAGTAGAAGCTTTCCGGGTGTTCCTTGAAGGACACAACCGCATACTCTCCGTCACGGCTGTTGACGAAACCGAAATCATCGATATGAAGAACATCACCGACGAGTGTTTTGATGTCTCCCTTGTCGCGGTCATCCATGAACGGGATGCCCTTGCGGGAGAACTGGTTGAAGTATGCGCGGATGGTGTTGGTGTTGTTGGTGTTTTCGTTCATAATGCCCTCCTATAGGCTATGGATGTTTATTTGGTTGCGGGTGTCGCGTATCGGATGAAGTCTTCGAGACTCATGCTGTACTCGTTGACCTCGTATCCGGTTACGTGTGCGTCGATGAAGTAGCCGGGGTTGGAGCGGCTGAGAACGCTGTTAAGTCGTTTCTCGGTGTATGCTCCTGCCAGTTTGCCTTCGATATGTTCCACGTCTCCAGTATCAGTGGACCGGGTGCCCTCGTAGAGGGTTGTCATCACTTCACGACGGATTCGGGTTTGTGCCACGTTGTTCACCTCCTTGCCAGTAGGTCTTGATTGCTGACAGTTCTTATAATA
>ULZI01009803.1_pt1 | contig 17866 bp, 17 predicted proteins | sample 1962991 | NCBI WGS metagenome assembly ULZI01 (sample SAMEA4835886, study PRJEB28245) | human gut metagenome | biome: gut microbiome; material: fecal sample | place: Denmark | collected 2008 | reverse complement strand
TTTTCGAGCATTTTCTGGTACACTGCATTTTCTTTCAGTTCATTTTCTACCTCATCAATCCAGGTATCCATCAGCAACTCCAACAGTTTCTTTGTGTTACCCTCATCCTTTCCCAGTATTGCTTTTTTAATTTTTCCAAGCATTGCTCCATAAGAGATCATTTGAGCCTGTCCCATATAAAAATGGTACTCTTCTTCTATCATTTCCTTTTCGCTCTCCAGTTGAAAATATCGATGTACTGCCTTATGCTCTTCTTCTGTTAGGCTGATTGACTGATTCGACTCCATAAATGTTTCTATCACTGGATACTTCTCTGTAAGTTCCAGTATTTTCTTTTGCAGTCTCTGGTATTCCGCATCATGCTTTTTCAGATAGGTGCATACCTGTTCTCCTATCCGTATCCCCAAGCATTGCTCATTCCAGATGATATCTGGCTGTGCTGTCATATCGGTGTCTCCCTTCTGTGTAGTTTTCCTGTTCCAAGCACAAGACTATACCACACTTCTGGGAGAAAGCTATTCACCAAACCTACTGAAATCTCCTGGCAGATCCTGTGCAACCTATCCCTTTTCCCACAAAAAAACTGGTATGAAAGACTCCTTGTTCTCTCATACCAGCTATCTATTTCTTATTTAACTGAATACACATTCTTTTCTATTCTCTGTGTATCCTGTACTTATTTATGGCAAAAATCAGACTACAGACACTCTATACACTCTTATGCTACATAATCCAGTTTACGGCATCCCGGTTCGAAGGTCACATTAAATACACCTACCTGAGAAGCAGAAACAGGAGCGAGAAAGCTCTTTCCCGAAAAATACTGTGCATATCCATCGTTCGGTGCCCCTATCGGAAATATCATTTCTCTGGCATGTACCCTCATTCCTTCATCTTCATATGGTAAATCATCTTCATTCACATCCCATACTTCTTTTGCTAAATGAAATACAGCCCAGCCTTTTGGCCAACCTGCATAAAATGCAACATGCGTAATAATCGCTGCTATTTCTTTTTGAGTTACTCCATGTTCCTTTGCGTTTTTTTAATGAAATTTCAAAGAGGAATCTGTAATACCTGAGGACATAAGCGCCACTACTGTAATAATACTTCTTGTTTTTACATCAATATCCTGATTATTCCAGTTTTCTCCAAAAAGAACATCATCATTAAAATGGGCAAACTGGGGAGCAAATTTTTCTAAAGCATTTCTTCCTGCTGTCTGTACAATTTTTTTCATAGTGTCTCTCTCCAATCCTGCAAAGTTTCTGCCCATTGAGCGATTTCCTGTTTCGTCGCATTATTAAGTATCTTTCCTTCTTTCATTATACTTTTTGGTGCAGAGGGTTTTAATTCTCTTATGGTGTTTCCAAATCCGCTTCCACCTGAAGTAGCAAACAAAATAATCTTTTTATCTGAAAAATCATGCTTTTCCAGAAAAGTATTTACAATTGTGGGCGCTACATACCACCAGATTGGAAATCCTAAAATAATCTCATCATAGGCATTGAAATCTGTATCTGTATCCAATACTTCCGGTCTGAATTTCTTATCATTCATCTCCATACTGCTTCTGGATTTTTGATCCATCCAGTCAAGGTCAGCTTTTGTGTAAGGAATCTTTGGTTCAATCTCAAATAAATCTGCTTTTGCGCTATTAGCAATCATTTCTGCTACTTTTTTCGTTGTTCCTCCTGCGCTAAAATATGCCACTAATCTTTTTCCCATAATTGTCAATCTCCTTTGCAAAAATAAATGTGCAGAATATTTTCCTATCCCGCACATCTATTTTACAGTTTATGATCTCATTATGTCCAATACTTATATTGTATTCTGTTTTATGCCTGAAAGGCATTGATTTCTTCTATCATCTTATTTACTGCCTGTGAATAAGGAATATTTCTTCTCCAGGTAATTACACAATTTGCAGTAATTTCCGGATACAGCTTTCTTTGTACAAGAATATCTTCACGCCAATATTTAACAGCACCTTCGATAGATATTGGATATCCAAGTCCATTAGCCGCCATCACACCTGCATTTGTCCCAAGATTACTGATAAACGAAATATCAAGTTTAGAAAAATCCTTTCCAAACCAGTTTGCAAGTTCACTCTGAACCCCCATCCTTTCCGGCAGAATCAAAGGCTTATCCAGAAGATCCTTCTTCTCTATATATTTTTTCTCGGCAAGAGGATCATCCGGGCGTATTCCTACTACCCAATGATCACTGTCTTTTATTCTGATATAGTCAAGCCCTTCTGTATCTACCGGTTCCATAAACAATGCAACATCCACAAGACCTTTATTCATCATCTCATATACTATATCGGCAGTTGCAGTATGAAGCGCAATCCGGACAAGGGGATATTTTTGTTTATACCTCTTACAGATCTTTGCCAGCATTTCCACAGCCGTAAACTCTCCGCACCCAAAAATAACTGTTCCCTCTATTGCTTTCTCCGTTCCCTTCAGTTCTTCCAGCGTTCGTTCTTCCAGATTAAGGATTTCCAATGCCCTTCTCTTTAACAATATCCCTTCATCTGTAAGCGTGATACTTTTCCCTTTGCGGACAAACAGAGAGATGCCCAGTTCCTCCTCAAATGCAGCAAGCTGTCTGAACAGGGTTGGCTGTGTAATGTGTAACTGTTCTGCCGCTTTTGTAAAATTTTGTTCTTTTGCTGCTGTCAAAAAATATCGTAATACTCTTATCTCCATATATAGGTTCCGTCATTACCTCCTGCGCTACAGGATTCATTTTAAAAAAAGTCCCAGAATTTCCTCATATTCAGATCTCTCCTTATCAATCATATAAATAACTATGAATGAGCAAATTTGAAAAAGTACACAAAATCATCACGAATTTGTCTTTATAAGATGCACATATAAAGCTTAATATCCCCTTTATGTCTGTGTGTTACGGATTCTATTGTGCAAAATTCGATATTTGCTCATTTATAGTAAATAATTCATCTGTGGATATACATTCTCGTCATATCAGGCTCATTATCCCCCTGAACCATACACAAAAACTCCCATCCATATCTTTCGTAAAAACTTGTATGATCTGTAATCAAATAGATAGGAGTAATTCCTTTTAGCTTCATATCCTTTACAACCTTATCAAGTAGTTATCCTGCAATTCCCTGACAACGATACTCTTGTTCCGTGTATAATGCACATACATTTGGAGCAAGGTCTTTCCTGTTATGAAAATCATTTTCGATCACTCCAAGTCCTCCCGCAATGCGCCCGTCGTCTAAGCAAAGATACCATCCATATTCTGTTTCATGATTAAGATAAGCTTCCATACATGCAAGATAAGCCTCCTGCGGCACTTTCCATTTATCATGAAACCACGCAGCTGCAGCTTCCTTTAGTTCGGGTTTTTGTCTTAAAGTAACATAAGTATATTTTTTCATATTCACCTCTCAGATTCTATTTTTTTCAGTTCTGCGAACTGTGGTTTTCTGTTACAGATTTACAGTCATAATATATTCTTCACTATTTTCATCAACAACAGTAAATCCCACTTTCTCGTACATCTTCACTGCATAATTACTTTTCTGAACAGATAAAGATATTTTTGAATATCCATCCAATTTTTCTGCCTGTAATAGTTGCTTCAATAATAAAGTTCCAATACCCAATCCTCTATATTTCTGACAGACAGACATGGCAAGTGATGGAGTATCATCATCAATGTGTCCATAATCATTCATAATCCTTACCCAAATAACTCCTGCTACTTTTCCCTGAATTTCAGCAACTAAGGCTTTGTCGTGTTTTCGATTTCCAAACTCGATGATATATTCTTGTAACTCCGGACATTCTATTACTGATTTAGGCGGCGGTTCAATTCCGTCTGGAATATAAATCGCTTCATACAAAAAATCACTTAATAAGCAGTATTCTTCGCTTCTCATTTCTCGTATTATACAGTCCATAATTTCACTCCAAGTTCCAATTTCACTTAACACCCTAACTTCTGCAAAATCAAGGGGCTAATGCCCCTTATGCTTTTCTCTTTTCTTTTGTTGTTTCAGTTTGAACATTCGCAGTTCTTCCGCTTCTTTTTTTTCTCTTCTTCTGACCTTATGCTCTTGTTTGTTCTGTTCCTGCTGTAATTTCAATGCCTGCTGTGATTTTGTGCCAATGCCTGTTTCCTGCATTTGCCTTTTCGCTTCACGCTGCATCCTTTTGGGATTTCTTTTTATATCCTTTACACCAGTATCAACAGCCGGACTGAATTTCAAACCGGAATAGCATTTTTGAATATATTCCTGTACTTCATAATCTTTTGGTTCTGTACCAAAAGTCACTTTGGCTACAGATAGTTTTCCATCCCTGACACGTTCAAACACACCTACCCAGAATGGAGCTTCAAAATATACCGTCAGTTTTCCACTTACTTTGTCCATGAAAATCCCTCCTAAAATAATTGTTGAACAAAGAACGGACAACCCGGAGGGGCAGGTTACTTACCCTACTTACATAGGACGGCTGGGCTACCTACCAGCTCTAGCACATTTTTAAGTGTGCATTGCGTTTTTATCTTTGCATTTATAATCAAACCATATGGCATGATTAACTTAATCCGGCAAATAATAATTTGCAACTTTACATCGGTGTTCCTACCTCAATTAAATTACCATCGAAATCATAAAAACGAACTGCTTTTTGTCCCCAACTATGCGTCATAAGTTTATTGACATATTGAATTGAAGGATAAAAATATTCCAGTTTTTTCACAAAAGACTCTATATCCGGCTCCTCAAAATACAGTTCGCAGGAATTATTTTGTGGAATAACATCTTTCTCCAAAAACTTTTTCCAGATTTTCTCATCCTGAAGCACAAGTCCTTCTGTTAAAATCATATTGCCGCCATTATCAAGTACCAGATCAAGACCAAACAAATCCTTATAAAACTGTCTTGATTTTTCAATATCCTTAACAACAATTAAAACATTCTTCAATTTCATTAGATGGTTCCTCTTTTTCTACAATTTTTTGTAATTTATAGGAAATACGGAGTAATCCATATCTGTTTATTTTTTCATAATATCATACTTTACAATTATTTACACTACTGGTAACAAAATAACTTAATCCCAAAGTCTGACAACCGGATAATAAAAAACCGCCTCAGGCCTTATATTGTACCGAGTTACGCTGTTCTTTCCGATCTTACAGAGGAAGGGCTGATTCAAAGGATCAATATCTATCCTTTATAACAATTTTTCTCCACTTTTCTTTTAAAAAAACAGCAATGCCAAAGTTGACAGCGCTGTTTCTTTTTTGAATAAATTTACATCCTCATCCTCAAAATATTCTATTGTTGCTGCCAATACAAATTGTCCTGGACATATTCAAGTTCCATCGGATTTGTAATCAGTGTTTTCTCATCAAGCATCCGCTGCAGGCAAAATGACCCAACAAGGCTTATCCCGGAATAATCATTTTTCACTGCCTACAATTTTATATATTTTTTTCTTATCTGCATTTCTTTGGCAAAATAAAGAAAATATTATTTTATAGCTGTACAAAAATCCTCCAACGTCTTTGCTGCAGCAGCTTTCTTTAAGTACAGGTTCAAAACCTCCATACTCTTCTCCTCCTGGATCTGAACACGAATTGCTTCCGGTATTGTTCCCAGTTCCGACAGCAATGAAAAGATTGCACCAGTCAGTCCTTCCTGACGCCCCTCTTCTTTGAGATCATCAAGAGCTTTACACATATTGATTGCTCCCTCCTCTTCCCTGATTTCAAAATCACTTCCAGTTAACAGCTTTATTACCTGACCGGCCTTCTGATCTACAGACAGGAAGTGCGGATCTGCAGTCACCATATCACGAAGCCGGTTTTTATCTTTTGAATGTTTAATAAATAAAAGCACTTCTCGGAGGCTGGTATGAAGCTGGTCTAATTTAGCATCGGGGATACTGTACGGAGATATCAGGTTAATTCTGTAATCCGGAATAAATAATAAAAGCTTTGGATCGGTAATTTCTATCATATCATGCAGCCCTATGGGCGCATCCCATTTTTCCGGGCCAAAATAAATCACCAGTGTGATCACCGGGAGCAATTTATCCTCCCTCCTGAAACCCGAAAGGAACTCTCCTGGACTTATTTTGTAACCGTGTCCTTCTCCTGCCTTTAAATGTCGTCGAAATCTTCTTCCTACAGCATCTACCTGAGATGCATATTGAAGAGAATCATATACCATGGTCTTCACGGGTATGGCATAATGGATTTCCGACTGATTCTCTGTTCCCAGAAGAAGGTAGGCGGTATGCTCGTCCTGCATGGCTGCCAGGTATTTGAGATTATCCCTGAATTTCTGTATCGGATATCCTTTCCCATCTGCCATATAGGGAATAGCAATCTCTGCGGCATCCAGAGAATGCAGTTGTTCCGGAAGGATCACCTGTCTGCCATCATACATAAAAAAATTAAATGCATCAGCAAAGATACAGGGATCATTCATGTAATCCTTAGTAATCGCGTCTTTTTTACCCAATTTGTCACCACCTTTTAAGATTTTTCTTCATTCATAATGTGTGTGGAATTTTATGAATGTTTATCTTAAGTAAGCGGCTCCATACAAGTGCTGATTTTATGATAGCATACTGTTTCGGGTAAAACAATGAAATAAGTATAAAAAAATATTAAGAGACAGACCTCCGATATGCAAGCATACAGAGTCCTGTCTCTTATTTTATTTACATGATTTATTTCTGCACAATATTGATGATCTTCTTCGGAACGTAAATCTCTTTGATGATCGTTCCGGTCAGTTTATCTGCCACTACTTCTTTTGCTTTTGCAAGAGCAGTTTCCTTGTCTGCATCAACAGGAAGGGCAACTACGCCTCTTGTCTTGCCATTGATCTGTACTGCGATCTCAATAGTATTCTCAACAGTTTTTGCCTCGTCATACTCCGGCCATGTCTGCTGGTATACATAGCCTTCATAACCGCAGGTATTCCAGATTTCCTCTGTAATGTGAGGAGCAACCGGATTGAGCAGAAGCAGGAAGGTTCTGTACTCGCCCTTTGTGATGCTGCCTTTTTTGGCAAAATCATTCAGGAGAGCCATAAGAGCTGCAATAGCTGTATTGTATTTCAGATTTTCAAAGTCATTGCTTACTTTTTTGATGGTCTGGTGCATTTTTGTTTCCATATCACTGCTGAAATCATCACCATCTACCAGAATATCCTGAAGCTTCCATACACGTTCCAAGAAACGGCGGCAGCCTTTTACACCGTTCTCAGACCAGGATGCGCTTAAGTCAAAGGCTCCGATAAACATCTCATAAGTACGGAGGGTATCTGCGCCGTAATCGTTTACGATCTCATCCGGATTTACCACATTTCCGCGGGATTTGGACATCTTCTCACCGTTTTCGCCAAGGATCATGCCATGGGAGGTACGTTTCTGATACGGCTCCGGACACGGAACAACCTTGTTGTCATACAGGAACTTATGCCAGAATCTGGAATACAGAAGATGAAGGGTTGTATGCTCCATTCCGCCGTTGTACCAGTCAACCGGAAGCCAGTAATTCAGGGCCTCAGGGCTTGCAAGAGCTTCTGTATTCTTAGGATCTGTATAGCGGAGGAAATACCAGGAGGAGCCTGCCCACTGAGGCATGGTATCTGTCTCACGTTTTGCAGGACCGCCGCAGCACGGACAGGTAGTGTTTACCCAGTCTGTCATAGCTGCCAGAGGTGATTCTCCATTATCAGTAGGCATATAGCTTTCTACGTCCGGAAGCTCCAGAGGAAGCTCACTTTCCGGAAGAGCCACATAGCCGCATTTGTCACAGTGAACGATCGGGATCGGCTCGCCCCAGTAACGCTGACGGGAGAATACCCAGTCTCTCAGCTTATAATTTGTCTTTCCGGTTCCAAGCTTTTTCTCTTCCAGCCAGTCAATGATCTTTTTCTTTGCTTCGGCCACTTCCAGTCCGTCCAGGAATCCGGAGTTTACCATTTTGCCTGTGGCAACGTCTGTAAAAGCTTCCTCCTGTACGTTTTCGCCGCCGGCTACTACTTCAATGATCGGAAGATTGAATTTTTTTGCAAATTCCCAGTCACGGGTATCATGAGCCGGTACTGCCATAATAGCGCCTGTTCCATAGCTCATCAGTACATAGTCGGAAACCCAGATGGGAATTTCTTTTCCGTTTACCGGATTGACTGCACAGATGCCGTCGATCTGAACACCTGTCTTGTCTTTTGCAAGCTCAGAACGCTCAAAATCAGATTTTCTGGCTGCCTGCTCCTGATATTCACGGATGGCATCCATGTTTTTGATCTCGTCTTTGTATTTTTCCAGCGCAGGATGCTCCGGAGAAACTACCATATAGGTTGCACCGAAAAGAGTGTCCGGTCTGGTGGTGTATACCGTAAGCTTGTCTTCTTTGCCTGCAATGGCAAAATCAACCTCTGCGCCCTGGCTCTTGCCGATCCAGTTTTTCTGAGAAACCTTTACACGTTCAATGTAATCTACATCGTTAAGGCCTTCCAGAAGCTTTTCTGCATAATCTGTGATCTTCAGCATCCACTGGCTTTTTACCTTGCGGACAACCGGAGAACCGCAGCGTTCGCAGACACCGTTGACAACCTCCTCGTTTGCAAGACCTACCTTACAAGAAGTACACCAGTTAATAGGCATTTCACTTTTATAAGCAAGTCCTGCCTTAAACAGTTTCAGGAAGATCCACTGTGTCCATTTGTAATATTCCGGATCTGTGGTGTTTACTTCTCTGTCCCAGTCAAAGGAATATCCCAGAGAATGAAGCTGTTCTTTGAATCTCTTTACGTTATTTGCAGTTACGATCTTCGGATGGATCTTATTCTTGATGGCATAGTTCTCTGTAGGAAGACCAAAAGCATCCCAGCCCATTGGATAGAGAACATTGTAGCCCTGCATTCTTCTTTTTCGCGCCACAATATCAAGAGCTGTATAAGGTCTCGGATGACCTACGTGAAGTCCCTGTCCTGACGGATAAGGAAACTCTACCAGAGCATAATATTTCGGTTTGCTGTAATCATCTGTTGCGGCAAAAGCTTTATTGTCATCCCAGACTTTCTGCCATTTTTTTTCGATCACCTTATGATTGTAAGGTACTGACATTGTTTTTTCCTCCTTGTATAAATGGAATCGCATCCTGGCGGAGCATTTTTGTTTATCAGAAAAGTCCGTACAGCCTGTACTACTTTTGTGATAAATAAAAAAGCCTTTCATCTCCATAGTTAGAGACGAAAGGCTGAATTCCGTGGTACCACTCTAATTCACCGGATATCATCCGATGCACTCATTAAATCTGTAACGGGATTTCCCGTCCAAAGCTACTTTCAGTTCACTTCGGCAACTCCAGGGCGAGTTCAGAAATATCCTCTCCTGCCTTGCACCATCCGGCAGGTCTCTGAAAAAGGAAACATTTTCCTACTACTCCTCTTCTTCGTCTTTATCTTTAATAATTCTAACGATTCCCTGCAGGTTTGTCAAGAATTAAATTCTGCCTTTCCTTTTGAAAAGCTCTCAGTATTACATTCCTCGCCTCTTTCGCTTTTTCCCCGTCCATATTTTCCACCTGCTCCAGAGGATAGGATAAGCCCAGCTTATCGTACTTTACTTTGCCCATGGTGTGATAGGGAAGAACCTCCAGGCCTTTCAGATTGCGAAAACCGGCAAGCAGCTTTCCGAGATCCTGTAAATGGGTTTCATCATCTGTGATCCCCGGAACCACCACATGGCGGGCGATCATTGGAATCCTTTTTTCTTCCAGAACGCGGGCAAATTCCAGCACATGCTTCTGTCCAAGACCTGTAAGGTTTTTATGACCTGTTTCATTGCTGTGCTTAAAATCCAAAAGCACCAGGTCAAGAACCTTAAAGAGCTGTACAAACTTTTCCTGCCGCTCTTTACGGTACATGATCCCTGAGGTGTCCAGACAGGTATGGATGCCCTGTTTTTTTGCCTTCTGAAAAAGTTCTGTCAGAAAATCAAGCTGCATAAGCGGTTCCCCGCCGGTGGCTGTGATTCCTCCGTTTTTATAAAAAACTTCATTCTTCTTATAGGCTTCCAGGATTTCCTCTGCAGTCAATTCCTTTCCTTCGCCCGTTTTCCAGGTATCCGGATTATGGCAGTACAGGCATCGCATGGGACAGCCCTGGAAAAACACTACAAAACGAACTCCGGGACCGTCAACGGTCCCGAAGCTCTCTGTAGAATGAATATATCCCTTATGGTTATATTCCTTTGCCATATGCTTACATTCCTTCATGGAAGGTTCTGGAAATAACCTCGTCCTGCTGCTCTTTTGTCAGCTTATTGAAGTTTACCGCATAGCCGGATACACGGACAGTCAGCTGCGGATATTTTTCCGGATGTGCCTGTGCATCCAGAAGGGTTTCTCTTGTAAAAACATTTACGTTCAGATGATGGCCGCCTTTTTCTGCATAACCGTCAAGTAAGTTTACCAGGTTGTCAATCTGTGCGTCGCTGATGTTCATAATTATTTCCTCCTGTTATATGAATAAATTCTGTAAAATCAGTTGCTGTTCACAGATCACTGTCCCACGGGCCGTTTTGGCAAATATATTCCAAAATCCCGGGATATACAGGACAAAATATCATCACCGAAGTAATTTGGATGTATTTTGACCAGGCTACTGTGAACAAAGTAAACCTAAAATTATTCTGCTTCGTCTACGGAAAGATTTGGCTCGCAGCATGCGCAGTCCGGCTCCAGTGAAAAGCTTAAATCGTCAAGGCTGATGGAATCCAGCATTACCATATCCTCTTTTCCCAGGGCTCCCGGAATAATGGAGAAGGTATTGGAAATTCCGTCCTGCGCCTCCTTAAACGGAAGCTTTGCAACAGAGCTTAAGGACGCTACTGCGCCGCGGCTGTCTCTTCCGTGCATGGGGTTTGCCCCCGGGGCAAAAGGCTCTCCGGCCTTACGTCCGTCCGGTGTCGCTCCTGTGTTCTTGCCATATACTACGTTGGAAGTAATAGTAAGGATAGAGGTTGTCGGAATACCTCCGCGATAAGTCTGGGTTGTTCCCACATAATGCATAAAATCTTTTACGATCTTGTATGCGATCTCATCCACGCGGTCATCATCGTTTCCGTATTTCGGATAATCTCCCTCTACCTCAAAGTCCACAACAATGCCGTTTTCGTCACGGATGGTTTTTACCTTTGCGTACTTAATGGCAGAAAGTGAGTCTGCGATTACGGAAAGACCTGCAATACCGGTTGCAAACCAGCGTGTTACATTTTTGTCATGAAGAGCCATCTGAAGGCGCTCGTAGCAGTATTTGTCATGCATGTAGTGAATGATATTCAGAGTATTCACATATACGTGAGACAGCCAGCGACTCATATCGTCATAACGCTCCATTACCTCGTCATAATCAAGATATTCAGAGGTGATGGGACGGTATTTCGGCCCCACCTGCTTCTTTGTGATTTCATCCACACCGCCGTTAATAGCATAGAGAAGGCATTTTGCAAGATTTGCGCGGGCTCCGAAGAACTGCATTTCTTTTCCCACACGCATGGAAGATACGCAGCAGGCAATAGCATAGTCGTCTCCGTGAGTCACTCTCATCAGGTCATCATTCTCATACTGAATGGATGAGGATGCAATGGAAGTCTTTGCGCAGAAACGCTTGAAGTTCTGAGGAAGTCTTGTAGACCACAGAACAGTAAGGTTCGGTTCCGGCGCCGGTCCCAGGTTGGAAAGTGTGTGGAGGTAACGGTAGGACATTTTTGTTACCATGCTTCTTCCGTCAATTCCCATACCTGCAATGGATTCTGTGACCCAGGTAGGATCTCCGGAAAACAGCGCGTTGTACTCCGGAGTTCTTGCAAATTTTACAAGACGGAGCTTCATAATAAAGTGATCGATAAATTCCTGGATCTGCTCCTCTGTAAAGGTGCCGTTTGCAAGGTCACGCTCTGCATAAATGTCAAGGAAAGTGGAAGTACGTCCAAGAGACATTGCCGCGCCGTTCTGCTCCTTAATGGCTGCCAGGTATCCGAAGTACAGCCACTGAATGGCTTCCTGCACGTTCTGAGCCGGTCTTGAAATATCAAAGCCGTAGATCTCTCCCAGCTTTTTCAGCTCCTTTAATGCCTTGATCTGTTCAGAAAGCTCCTCTCGGCCCCGGATCACGTCCTCGTACATATTGCTTCGTGTTCCTGCCTTCTGATCCTCTTTGTCCTCGATCAGACGATCCACTCCGTAGAGAGCCACTCGTCTGTAATCACCGATGATACGGCCGCGTCCGTAGGCATCCGGAAGCCCTGTAATAATATGGCTGGAACGGCAGGCTCGCATTTCCGGTGAATATACATCGAATACACCGTCATTGTGTGTTTTTCTGTATTTTGTATAAAAATCTACGATTTCAGGATCTACATGATAGCCATTGTCCTCGCAGGCCTTAATCGCCATACGGATACCTCCGTTTGGCTGAAGCGCCCGCTTGAAAGGCTTATCTGTCTGAAATCCTACAATTGTTTCTTTTTCTTTATTGAGATATCCCGGTCCGTGGGATGTAATGGTGGAGATAATATGAGTATCCATATCCAGGACACCGCCTTTTTTATGCTCTTCCTCTGTCAGCTCCATAACCTGTGCCCATAAATCGTTTGTGGCCTTTGTAGGTCCTGCCAGAAAGGATTCATCTCCCTCATAAGGTGTATAGTTTTTCTGAATGAAATCACGCACGTTGATTTCTTTTTGCCAAACGCCTCCGTTAAATGAAGCCCATTCCTGTCTCATGAATCATCCTCCTGTTTTTAAATCCACACAGTTATTTCTGTGCAACTCATATTTCATGTTTAGAATATATAGTATAACCAGGTTTCCGTCAAGGCATATCTTGTATATTTTGGAGGACAATCTTCAGTTTCCATATTTTACACAAAAATATCATACTTTTTTTGTCCATTTTTATGTAAATACTGACAGACAACTGTAACAGACAACAAAATTCACAGAAGCATATAAGCCGCTTCAACAGACAGACTATGGCAGAGCTACGCAATATTTTTGCAGGCCTCTGCCACATACCCGGAATGATCCACCCATATCCCGGGATTGGATTCTGATACTTCTTTTTATGCTTGTACCGCATTCTGTCTGTTTCATTCCATGTTTGTCATTTATTCCTTTTTTCAAATTTTCTGTTTCATTATTTCAGCAGCATTTCATAGCTGAACCGTCCCATTGATCTTTTCAGAAGAAGTCCTGCCGCCAAAGCGCATAGTGCTCCCAATCCCAACAAAATCCATGTGTTTACAAGAAGCACTCCCATAAACTGTCCCACAGCCAGCAGAAGCAGCGGGATCACCAGAAAAACAGCGCCCTGCTGGGACTCTTCCACACTCTGAGCCTTTGCAGAACCCCGCACGATCAAAGTAATTGCGATCAGGGAAACAGAAGGCGAGATCAAAAACAAAATCACAAACCAGCTGATTCCGGGAAGCAGAAAACTTCCCATCAGAAACAGTGTCTCTGCTTCAAGTACCAGAAGCATTGCCAGAAAAGAAATAAAAGATATCAGCATACTCAGAAAAAAGGATGCCATTACCTTTGCACAGAAGATCTGTTTCACAGATAAAGGACAGTAAAGCAGAGTCTCCAGAGTATGTTTTTCCTTTTCTCCTACAAATGCGCTGGCTGACATAATGGACGCCGCCATTACAGGTATGATCAGAAAAAACACAGGAAGAATATAATTCAGAATCATTCCCATCAGGTCCAGCTCCATATTTCCGGAGCGAAGGGACATCGGCAGAAGCTCTAGCATCTTCTGAATGTCCGGGTCATCCGGCATAAAATGGATGGCGCATACGAGAATGGACGGAAAAATAATGGTAAAAACCAGGGGAACGATCAAAAGGGAAAGAAACAGATTTTTATTGGTCGTGATATTTCTTAAGTCTTTTCTGATAATAGCAACCATTTTTTGTTTCATAGCAGTGCCTCCTCTCTGGCAGTAAGGGAAAAATAAATATCCTCCAGGGACGTTTTTTTTACATTGACCGAGTAAATATCTCCGCCGCCTGTTACGATTTTACGGACAAGGTCAGGAATCTCTTTGTCGGACCGGATTCTGCTCTCATACTGCCTCTCTCCTGTTCTTAAAAATCCCAGTTCCTCCGGCATGTGATCCCCACAGATCTCAAGACTTATACCGGAAGCCACCTTATTTCGCAATTCATCCAGAGTGCTGGTGGCAAGCAGCCTTCCCTGAGCCATCAGTCCATATCTTGTACAGATCTCCTGAGCATATCGAAGCTGGTGTGTGCAGAGAAAAATCGTTATATGATCATCCTCTGCCAGCTTCCTGATCAGCTGATTCACATTCTGAGCGCTTTCCGGATCAAGTCCGGAAGTAGGTTCGTCAAGAAAAAGGATCTGTGGTCTGTGGATCAAAGCTCTGGCAAGGGAAAGTCTCTGACGCATACCTGTCGAATAGGTAGACAGCTTCTGATCTCCCGCTTCATCCAGTTCCAGTTGTTTCAGCAGGAAAGCCACTCTTTTATCTGCCTCTGCTTTTGCCATTCCGAACACAGAACCATAAAAAATAAGATTCTGCTTTCCGGTCATATTGTTGTACATCTGCGCATGCTCCGTTACTACCCCGGAAACAGCGTGTACCTTTTTCGGGGCTTCTGCCGGATTCAGTCCCAGTATCCTGATTTCTCCCTCAGAAGGAGCCAGCATCCCTGTAAGAAGCTTTACAGTCGTTGTTTTTCCTGCCCCGTTTGGCCCGAGAAATCCAAATACCTCTCCCTGCTTCAGAGAAAAACTGATCCTGTTTACTGCTCTTTTTCCATTCATATATGTTTTGGAAAGACCCTGCAAAACAATCGCATCCATCTACTGTTCCTCCTCATTCTTTTTTAGCCGGGATACCAGCTTCCCAAATCGGAATTCTTCTGAAATCTCCTGAAAAGCCGGACTGTCTGTAAGAGCCTGCGTCATACTGCGCCGAATTAAGGAGACATTTCTGGGAGGCTGAACGCCCAGAGGCAGCGACTCTTCCAGCCAGCTGTCCAGTTTATGAAAAAAAGAATCTCCGTGAAGCTGCAGAGGATAAATATCTCCTGTTGCCAGCTCTGTATATTTTTCCAGAAACTCAAATGTCTTTTCCCATTCCTTCCGCACTGCCCATCCCTGCGCAATCATAAGATAACCGGGAAGCATGATTCCCGGATGAAGTTTCTCCAGCTGAAAGGCTTGTGCAACTGCAAGAAACCGGCTGCAGATCTCCTCAAACTCCTCAGCTCCTCCTGTGCAGAGATTCATATATGAGGATAATACATTACACAGGGCAACAACCTCTTTATATATGCCGATCTGCAAAATCCGTTCCGCTTCCGAAGCATTTCCCAGAAGCTGATAGGCAGAAGCCAGCACCGGTTCTGCCGGATTTGTTATTATCGCATCCTCGCCTAACAGCTCCAGTATCTCTTCCGGCCGTTTCAGGATCAGCAGGCAGTACGCTTCCATCTGAAGCGCCTCTTTTCCAAGATTCGGATCCTCTGCTTCTGTTTTTACACGGCTGAAAAGCTCTCTTGCCTCTTCCAGTATCTGCTCCGATTTTTCCGGACTTCCTGCCAGCATAAAATGATTTACCAGCAAAATACCCATATGAAATAAAAACGGATAGCAGGAATAATATTTTTTTTATCTTTTCATGGCAATGTTCCAGTGCCTCCTCAAAGGAAAGAGAGGAAAATTCTTCTGCAAGCAGATAATAGCATTTCCAGATTTCCATTTTATCCATCTGAGGTTCATATCCCATAAGTTCATCAATACTGATATTAAAATATGCCGCAAGCTGCGGCAGCAGCGTAATGTCCGGGTATGTCATACCAGTTTCCCTTAGTTAAAGATATGACCCCTCTTTATCAGTCTACTTTACCAATAAATCGGTAGTATATCTCTATTTCCTGTATTCTTTCGTTATCCTCATTCGTTGTTGCTTCGTGAATAAGGATTTTTTCTATCATTGCATTTAATAACGGTGCTGTCAGTTCCTTTGGCACGGAATACTCCTTGATTAACTCAATCCACTTTTCAGCACCTATCATATCCTGTTCCATTTTCCTTAATTCTTCTCTTAGGTTGGTTATCTGCTGTTCCAGTTCTATCTGTTCCTTTTGATATTTCCCCGACAGCATGATGAAGTTTCGTTCCGTTATCTTCTCACAGGCTCTATCTTCATACATTTTCACAAACAAGCGGTCAATCTCATTTTGTCGGTTCTCGGCTTTCTTCAAGGCACTTGCCTTTTTCTTCTTTTCCCGTACTCGCTCTGCATTACCGACTTTCTGTATCTTATTCAATACCTTTTCTTCGTCCTGTTGTACTGCCTTAGCCCAATACTGCAATCGTTCCAATACGGCTTGATATAGCACATCATAACGAATGTAGTGCATAGAACAATAACCTTTACCAAACTGTCCGTAGAAACTACAAGAATAATAACTATACGGTGTTTTATTTGCCTTATTTGTTGCAAATCTCATAGACCAGCCACAATCTGCACACTTAACAAGCCCTGCAAATATCGGCGTTGCCTTTTCCTTTGTCTGTCTACGCCTTGATTTTATCTGTTCCTGCACACGATAGAACACTTCCTTGTCAATAATCGGTTCATGCGTGTTTTCTACTCGAAACCATTCACTTTTGGGTTTTCGTACTTTCTTCTTGCTTTTGAAAGAAACGGTTGATTGTCGATTATGAACGCTGTTTCCTATATAGACTTCACTTTTTAATATTGCTTTAACATGAGCAATCGTCCACTCATAACGCTTACTTTCGGGCTTTCCCTCAAAGATATGAGCAAAAGTACCGTACCTTGTAAAATTCAACCAAGACGCTGTCGGGACTTTTTCTTCTCGCAGTATTTTTGTGATTTTTGCACTACCGTAACCTTGATAGGCTAGAGAGAAGATTTTTTCAACAATCCATTTTGTTTCCTCATCAACCAACAGTTTCCCTTTGATGTCGGGGTGTTTCTTATATCCTAATGGAGCATAAGCCCCATAATACGCACCCTCTGCAAATTTTGTCTTAAAGGCTGATTTCACTTTACGGCTCGTATCTCTTGCCACCCATTCATTGATGATGTTCTTAAATGGTGCAATCTCACTTTCGCCTTTTTCGCTGTCCACACCGTCGTCAATCGCTATGTAACGGACATTATGGCTAGGAAAATACAATTCTGTATATTGTCCTGTCATAATATAATTTCTGCCAAGTCGGGAAAGGTCTTTTGTTACAACACAGTTGATTTTTCCTGCCTCTATATCCTCAATCATTCTTTGAAAACTCGGTCTTTCAAAATTTGTCCCCGACCAGCCGTCATCAATATATTCATCAATCACATTCAAATGATGTTCTTTTGCATATAGACGCAACATACTTCTTTGTGTGGTAATGCTGGAACTTTCGCCTTGTAATTCATCATCTCGGCTCAACCTAAGATAAAGTGCAGTATTGTAAATCTGTTGTTTCATTGTCAGTTATCCTCCTTTATAACTAACCCATGTTTACAATACCTGCTTGCAAGTAAAGTATAACATGGGTTATTTTTCACATTCAATCTATTTCTTACAACTGCACCGAATTTATGCGATTGTCTGCTTTGCTTTCTCAAGCATAACATCAGTCAGAAGTTCTTCCATTGTCTTTCCCTTTTCAGAAAAATGCTCTTTTACAACAATCTTTGTCTTTCCTCTGTTTCCAATGCCACGCTTGTTATTTTTCTTTTGAATTGTTTTTAGGTCAGTTTACAAGGAACTACACGCAGACCGTGAAACGG
>ULZI01011267.1_pt1 | contig 18109 bp, 18 predicted proteins | sample 1962991 | NCBI WGS metagenome assembly ULZI01 (sample SAMEA4835886, study PRJEB28245) | human gut metagenome | biome: gut microbiome; material: fecal sample | place: Denmark | collected 2008 | reverse complement strand
TTTTATTAGCCATAAGTGTTACAAAAATGCTTGACCACAACACCCTTTGGGTATTTCAAAAACCCGACATCGACCTGGAACGCCCAGTTTTTTCATTGCCGGGGAAACCGCAAGACAGATAGTTTTATCTGACCTTTCTGGATCTGCTACTACAAGATTCGTAGTCATGGGATCTAATCCTCTTTCCCGGCATTCCACAGATGCATAAAAGGATTTCAGATCAATACAGACATAGGTTCTATCCTTTTGCATGTTCCCACCTCCTCCAGATTAGTATCCGCATTTTTCAGTTATTTTCATTCAGAACCGGATAAAATAATCCCTAAAAGAAATGTTACATTCGTCCATTGCTGCTACAAAATGAAACTGTTTTAATATACTTCTTCTTGCAGTTGCATATTCCTGTGCTTTTATCAAAACTGCCTGTACTTCAAAATCCTCATAGATATGCTCTAAGATCAGAGTAAGCAATTCATTAAGCATCTTTTCATTTTCATATTCCGGTAATAGATCGATTCTCAAAATCCCAATCTTAGAACCATCTGCAGAATATTTATAAGACGGACAGATCTCTACCATTCCAGCAATTTCTTTTTGTTTCTGATCTACAATGGTAAAACGTACAAAATCCCTCACTTGGTATCTGCTTTCCCAAAACTTCATACATTCTAAAAATTTCTCATAGTCTGTATAATAAAAATCATCTCCACAGCAGTCACCGTTAAAATATCGGGCAGCCTGGGGATTACTGTAACACCGAAATAATTCATGTGCATCTTTCATTTCCATCTTTCTTATCTCAAAACGATCAGACTGGTAAATCGGACAGTTTTGAAAAACATCTTTTTTCATTTGAATTCCCCTTTCTGTTCTTATTAGTTTAACAGAACGTATGTTCTTTTTCAACATGAATTTATTGTATCCTTTTTCCATATCTATGAAAAAAAGACCGGCCTTACTTAACCGGTCTTTCATCACGTTGGCTAACTATTTAGTTTTCGTAGTCTTCCACCAAATTAGGGTAAGATTGTTTTATGTCTTGTAATTCGGTATCGGACACTTTCTTCATCTATTTTCACCTGGTAATTACTAATTTTTCATTAGCCAGGTTATTGATGATTTCTGCTTCCGTAAGTGTTGCCTTTTTTTCATTATAGGCATACACTCTATTACAATTCATTTCTATGTCACCATCAGAATTCAAAGACATATCATCCGAAAAATGTACAATGCGCAAAAAATTTGCTATTGGAAGCTCAACATTTAATACTTCTATTTTTTGATAATGATACATCAAAGCAATATATTTTTGTTTAATCAAATCTTCAATGGAACCTTGTTCAATTTGAATTTGATCTGACTTAATTGTTATTTTGCCACCACTAGTTTTAACTACTCCCTTTTCAAGCAAATCACAAATTTCAAAAACATTAGTAATTTCTTCCTCATCTATTGTTTCAGGAATATTAAATCGTACATTAAAATCATTTTCTAACTTTCTCAACTTTTTATAAAACTTTCTCGTTTCTTTCAAGCATTTTTCTGTTTCCTTATCATTCGGCAGCGAACCTTTCATAACAATTCTATCTTTTTCTATATCTCTGCCAACAACTTCTTCTGAACTATATATTTTTTCTAGTAAATTATATAATTCTATCGTTCCAGATACCCTACCTGGGATTCTTTGATTTATTTGAATGCGTGTTACAATTCTTAAAGGATCAGTACTTGAAATCTCAATTTCAAAGTTAGTAATTAATTGTCCATCACTAAATTCATCCAGCATATGCGCCACAATGGAGTCCCCTTTATTTTCTCTTTCAATTTTATATTTCTTATTTGGAACCAGCACATCTCCTTCTTCATTTTCTAATTGTAATTTTATATAATCAAATTGCGGCTTAATTAAGACTCGCATACTTTGAAAATTAAATTTGTTTAATTCTACCTCTCTTACATATACAAGTGGAAGATTTATACTAAAGTCTTTATAATTTTCATCCTTATACTCTTTTATTATTTTCCCATTATGATTTTCAATTCGCATATGATAAACTTCGAATTCCGCTTGTTTTCCGGTAAACCTTAGATAAGAAATAAATTCCTCAAAGCTGTCAAAATTGAATTCGCTTAGTTTAACTTTTATTTTTGTCGAAATACAAAAATAGTCTTCTTGGGTTTTTGCTGCAAGTTTAATGCTATAATTTCCATCCTGTATTAATTCTATATCTTCTTCTGAAAGTGTTCCTGTATTTATTATTCTATTTCCTTTTTCTTGAGAAAGTAATATCTGCTGAACTCCATCCTTAATTTCATGCACATCCCTAGAAAGATTTTCTTTATCTTCGATTATCCTTTCCATATTATTTTGAAGCTTTATGATTTGGTACCTGTTTTCGTGGATTTCTTTAATGACACAATTTTTAAGTTTTATATTTTCAGGATCTCTTAATTCATTAAAGCTTTCAAAAGCCTTCTTGCTAATCTGAATTAAAATTCTTTTTATACTTTCCCTGTTATAAATACTTATTTTAAAACTTTTCATTATATCATTTACAAATTCTTCGTCTGTTAATTTATCATCCGAAGCTAGGTTATAACATCTCTCCAATAATTTTTCGATGTTTTTATCTTGGCTCAAAATATCCCATAATTCATCATATATAATTTCGTTGCCATAATCTTCCAATAATTCTTCTTCTAATTTTTTTTGATAGTTCTTAATAAATAATTCCGTTCTTTTTGTTTCTATATGCCCTTTCACCTTTTCTTCAATTGAAGAGCCTACAAGTTCACTTATTTTAGCAATTATTCGTTTTGCCAATTTTGCGCTTATAATGGTTGTACCCATAGTATTCTCCTAAAATATTCCTTATAAATTTAGATTGCAGAATAATTTTACCACATTTTAAAACACCATAACTATTTTTTTATCTTTTTGAGATCTATTCTACAACTTCATATCCATCCCATTGATTTATAATATCTCTCAAAATATCATCCATCTTTTCTCTACTCTTTCTGGTTTCTTCAGCCATCACCTTATTACTGATTTTCCTATAGTACGACACACTATTAGTATTCTTATGTCCTAGCAACTCAGCAATTGTTTCATCCGGTATATGCAGCTCCGTAAGTTTAACTCCATAACAATGTCTAAAAATATGTGTCTTGGGTGTAAACAAATTTCCCTGGTCATCCCTTAAATTTAATTCTCGAATTGATTTTCGTAGATGGTAAGTCATCGTTGCATATGTCATGGATTTTTCTGGATTTTTTTTACTTACAAAGATATACTCTTCTACACCATATTCCTGCTTAGTATATTCAATTGATGCTTGTACAAGGTTTTGAATTTCTTTTGTGATTGGTTTTGAATAAGTTCTGCCTTTTTTACTGTCAATACGAATCCAATAGGCATCTCTTTTTTTTGATATACAGTCCTGTTTTAATGTTAATATTTCAGAAATTCTAGTTCCTAAAAGTATATGTAATAGAAATGCTCTTCCTACCTGTTTTTCCATATAGGGAACTGCCTTCATCCAAGCCTCTTGTTCTCTTATCGAATATGTCTGAAAACTAATTTTCGGACTGCTTGGTATATCTGTATTAAGCATTAGATTAGTAAACTGCTTATTTTCATAAATTTTTGAAAACTCTTCAAATGTTGCTTTTAGTCCTTTTAATTCTACAGCAAGATTATTTTGTTTTTTACTTTCTGTTTTTCTATATATAAGATAATCTTCTATGATATCTCTATCTAGCTGATAGATTGTTTGAACATCAGGATAAAATTCCAGTAGATATAATGAAAATTTGCTCATTGCTAAAATCCGTTGTTGTACAGTGGATAATGACAGGTATCTGATCCAGAGAAGGACTGCTCTCTTCATGGCACAGTGAATTTGTAACTGAGTAATTTTAGAAAAATTAACAATAAAATTATTTGGTATATTTTCACTCTGGTAAGGCAGCTCAAGTTTACGGATATCCCACCTAGCCTTTTCAATTTCCACTCGCATATCATGTTCGAAGCTATATCTGACAATATCTTTAAAATTTTCCAGTACTATATTGCAATCCACCAAGTCTTTATATCCTTTCCTTTGATACCTATAATTCAATTTACTTATTTGTGTTTCAGTACACCAGCTTTTAAAATCATGAAGTAATTCAGTATAAGGATAGTCTGCCAATGCATTAATCATAGGTTTATGTGAAAAACAAAATTCTCCCAAAAATTCAATCATAATTTTTTTACGTTCCATTTCCTGTATAGACATATTTCTGTCTCGGAAATAAATGTAATTAATGATTTCCTGTCTTAATGACTCATATTGAAATGAGGAGAGATCATAAAAGCTATCATTCTGAAAGTTCTTCTCTTGTCCTGGATATATTTCCGAAAAAAATAGTTTGCTTTTCATTCCTTATTCTCCGCATATTGGATAATCTGTGTTTCATGACACACAATACCGTATTACACGGAGAATATCTATTCATCAAACTTACCAATTACCCGCCTTCAAAACTGGCAGATATATTATTTCTCTAATACTGTTTTTCTTGTATACAAAAATCTAAAATAAGAATATAGATTCCAAATATTTGCTTTTAAAGGGAAATCTTTTCTATATTTGAATTTTGTAGCAAACGGAATCTTATGAGCATCACACCATCCGGCTATTTCTTTCATATTCGTAGCTGCCCCCGACTCTATCCTTTTTACCAAACATTGTTTATTTATCTCGTCCTTCCCTCTCTGAAAAGCCAAATAAAAACATACGTTATAGTATTTTATTAAAACTATTTCTCTCATATCATTTACCTTTCTTAGAAAGTTTAAGTTGTCCATGTTCTTGTGTATAGCGTGTATATAGTTTATTTTTTAGGTTTTTTTCGCCCTCTATATACTCTATATACAGGGCCAGATTCTCCACCAGTATTAAAATAATCTCTACAACCCCCACTGCATCTTCTTCCTTCCAAAATTCCTGTAACAACGTCATTTTTTTCACCTCCCTACAAAAAGCTCAAAAATGCCGGAACCATTAAAATAACCAATACCACCATTAACTGCATTATCATGGGAAGCAAAAGTTTTACGGAAGCCTCTTCTCCCCTGACTCTGGCTTCTCTCTTGCGTTCTTCACCTGCAGATGCCGCCTCTCTTTCCAATAATTCCAAAATGTTCTGATTCCCCTTTCTTAAATTTTGTACCAGAAGCACAGAAAGAATTTTGTACTGGGAAATTTTACACCGTTTCCCCATCCTTTCGTAAGCATCTGCCTCGTAAACACCCCCTTCCATTTCTCTGCACGTTTTTACAATTTCTTCATAAGCAGCCCTCTCTTTCATATGATATTTCTGTCGGTTTCTCTGATAGTCAATGGCCAGCTTCTCCATTGCTTTCCGAATGCTGAATCCTGCCTGTAAGAACAGCACCAGTTTGTCCAGTACATCCGGATAATCTCTCTGCATTTCTTTTTTTCTCAGTTCTTCCTTCTGTCTTTCTCTCTCCTTTTTCAACGGAAATATGCCAAATCCTAAAAGAACAGAAAGAACGCATACCAGATATCCTGTATTTCCTGCTGTCCTGCGGTAATGTACCGCTTCTCCCTGATAAGTTTCTGGCAAATACATTTTTTTCGAGTTTTCCTCGCTTAATTTCTCTGCCCGTACCTGGATTTCCTCCTGAAGCGCTTCTTTTTCTGTCCGTCTTGGGGGATATACCCGTACCTCTTTCTGCCAAATTTTCATTTCCTCTTCCAATGTTATGGTACACATTAAATCCACCATCTCTCCCTTAGGGGCAACTCCTGTTCCCAGTACTCCTTCCCAGTCCAGAATCTGAGGCTGACTGGTACTCCACGACAAAGTCACGGGATTTTGTTCCAGCTTATCCGGAAAGGAAAGAGACTGTCTAATCTCGCCCTTATCCCCGCATACCCTTTGAAACCAGGTGTTCAGTTCTTTTTCTGCTTCTTTCAGATATCGTTTTTTGTCTGCTTCTGTATATTTCTGTTCTTCCACATAAATCTGAATTTCTTCCTGCTTGCCTTCCAGTTCCACCTGCAGCGTTTCCTCGTAAGCCCCTTCTCCATACGGATTTCTTTCAAGGTAATCTGTTTTTACAGACCTCTTTTCCACCGCTGCCATACCCATGCCCAGAAGATTTCCCACCACAATGATAAGTACTGCCAGATACCATTCTTTTTTCCCGGACAGTTTAAACTTCAATTTCCGTCAACCTCACTCCCCATTGAAATGCCGCAAAATACAAAGCCAGACAAGCCGTCATAATGCAGATTCCCATTTCGTTTCCATACAGCACATCTAAAAATCCCGGTGAAGTAAGCTGCATATAAAGAATAATCCCAAGTGGAATCACACTCATAATTTTCTGCTCCATCTTCCGGGAAGACAGCACCGCCTGTATCTCCTTTTTCACTTCCAATCTTTCCTCTATGGAAGTAATACAGTTTTGCAGGACAATCCGCATATTTCCTCCCATTTTCTTAGACTGTATCAATACATCCGAAAAATTCATAATATCCTCCACACCGCTGCGAAGTCCCAAATCATACAGGAGCTCTTCCAAGGATACGCCATGTCTTATCTGACTTTCCATGTAGGCAAATTCCTGTGTCATTTCTGCCTCTTTACTGTATATCCGCTCTAAATCTTTTCTTGCCTCCCGGACCGTGTTTTCCAGAGAATAGCCGGAAGCAATCCCGACCTGAATGGCATTCAGCGCATCTTTAAACTGATTCTGCAAACGTCTTTTCCGAAGAATGATCTGCTGCCGCCTTCTCTGACGGATATACCACACCGGAACAGGCAGCATAAACAAAAACACAGCCGGACTTTTATAAAATAAATAGTTAATTCCTGCGCACAAAGCCACGGATTCTGCTGTATACTGTATCCATTGCTGCCAGGATAAGTGATATGTCTGATAATCTGTCTTTTCCCGTTTTTTTCTGTTTTTCTTCATAACATAATTCCCGCCTTCCTGCATTTTTCCCTGTGTATCATCTCCCCTGTCTTCTCCAGACCAGAAGTTCTTACATACAACGGATTTAAAATCACCTCACCTGCCTCAATTCTGTCAATTTCAGAGATTTCCTGAACCTTCCTGCTTTTATCCTTCATCCTTCCCAGATGAACGAAAATATCAAAGCCCGAAACAATCTGCCGCCGGATAACCGGAATGGGAAGTTCCATCCCCATCAATACCATGGTTTCCAGGCGACTTATCATATCCTTGCAGCTATTTGCATGAATCGTAGATAAACTTCCGTCGTTTCCCACATTCACCACCTGCAGAAGTTCCGCTGCCTCTTTGGAACGTACCTCCCCCACAATAATCCGGCTGGGCCTCATGCGCAGACACGTTTTCAGCAAGTCCCCAATGGTAATCTCCTGAGATTTCTCAATATTAGCCTGTCTGCATTCCAGACGCACCAGATTTGCAATTCCCTGAATCTGCAGTTCTGCATTGTCCTCAATGGTAATCACTCTTTCGTCTTTGGGGATGTACTCAGACAAGGCATTTAAAAAAGTAGTTTTTCCTGACCCCGTGCCTCCGCCGATTAAAATGGTGTACCCCGCCTGCACCAGTTTCTCCAAAAACTGCGCTGCATCCCGGCTCAGGCTGTCCATCTCAATCAGCTTTTCCATGGTAATAGGATCTTTTGGAAAACGGCGAATAGTCAACACCGGTCCATCTAGGGCCACCGGAGCAATGACTGCATTGACCCGCTCTCCGTTTTTCAGTCTTGCATCCACAATGGGCTGCATGGTATTTATCACCCTGTTGCACCGGGCTGCCATCTGCTGAATCACATCCTCCAGCTTTTCCGGAGAAGAAAAACTTTTGTTCCAGGGAAAAATACGTCCTCCCCGCTCAATAAAAACCCGATTCCAACCATTTACCATAATTTCGGTAATACTGTCGTCCTCCAAAAGTTCCTCCAAAATATCCATTTTTCTCACAGATTGAAATAGCTCTTTCCTAAGACTCTGTCTCTGGGAAATGGACATATACACCGTTTTACAATAACCAGCCATCAATTCATCGATGAGTTCCAACACCTCTGTATCCGAATCCTCCCAGTTTTCTTCCAGCCGCTGCAGCAGCCTATTCCTGAGGTCTTGAAAATACTCAGGTTTTCCCTGCTGTCTTAAACTCTCCATTCTTTTCCAACACCTTTCTCACACAAGTTCCCCACTTCCCCCAGGAAAGGGACTCTATCAGATTTCCGTCTGTACATTCCGGCTGAAATGCCGGAAGACGAATTTCCCGGATTCGCTCTTCCTCTATGGCGCCCCAGCTTTTTACCAGCTTCTGAAACTGGGCAAGTTTGCACCGTGCCATAAGATCCTCCTGAACAGGCATATAGACATGGCTGCACAGGTTCAGAATACGAAAGAGCTGGTCTGTACAACTGCCGATGTCCAGAATCAGAACTTCATATCTGCTGTTTTTGCGAATCAAATCAAAAAGCTGCAGCCACTCCGAAAATAAAATATCTCTTACATCCTCCGGTGACTCCGCAGGCGGCAGATAATCCATTTTTCCCATAGGCCGAATCAACTCCTGCATGCAATGCAGCATCTTCCCCTCCTTGCAGCGCAGTTCATAGAAAAAGTCCGTAAGATTCTTTCCCGTATGCCCTGAAAACAACTGGTCAAATCCAGAATAGTCCTCCATATTCACGTATAAAACTGATTTTCTCTCGCCTAAAATCTGCCCCACAGTAAGGGCAAACAGGGTCTTTCCACATCTGGACACCGGCGAATACACCCCTATAACAGACATTCTGCGCTCTGACATAGCATAAAACGCCGGCGCTGAATTTCGGGTATAGTAATTCATAACTTCCTGAATCACGCTTTCCGCAGACTGATATTTGTACACAAACTTATGCTGACCCTCTTCTTTGTCCTTTTCATCAGACAACACAATCATGTTTTCTGTCCCCAGTTTTTCTACCTGGCTATCCACATCAGCTTCTGCAATCAATAAAATTTCCGGTGGATTTTTCCCTGCATAATCACAAAGCGTCCCTGCATTGGTAAACGCCTCTGCCTGAAAGGGCAGTTTTTTCCTGCTGTTTAAATATTCTGCAAAATTACAGGCATATTCTGCATCGCTGTCACATACTGCTATTACATTTTTCTTCAATAGAAACCTCCCGCATAAAGCATAACACTCAAAAGAATGGGAACGGTAAAATGAAAATTCTCCGCCTTCTGTCCTTTTTGAATATAAGACTGTACCTGATGGGTTACAAAATACTTATAAAAGTAGTGAAAAAAATAAGAGATGCGTTCTTTTAGATTCCCGCAGGAAATCAAAAATGCCAAAGATAAAACAGCCCCTAAAAGAAATGAGCCGAACATGATGGATAAAATCCCATGGCTGCCTGTCAGACCTCCCAGTACAGCGAATACCTTAATATCTCCCGCCCCCAGCATACGAAAATAAAACAAAGGCAAAAGCAGAACACAGGGAATCAAAACCCCAGCCGTATATACGGGAATTCCCCGGATTCCCTCCTCCTGCAGGCACGTCACGAATCCCGCCAGCAGACCCAGGCAAATAAAACTGTTGATCACCTTTTCCATCAGAAAATCCATGAGAACCGCTGTACCCGCAATCACTAAAACAAGGCACGACTGTACAGACATAAAACCACCCCTTCTCCTGTATAAAATTGTAACTTTGTTTGGAAATCTCAGCGGAACCGCTGACTTGAAAATAAGATAATTGCTTTGAAGTTGATTCCGATTATACCTCTGCTTTTTGGATTTGTAAAGCAAAATAAGTACCAAATTTACTATTTGTCCAGACTCCACAAAATTATCGTTTGCAATGCCGAGGATTTTCAGTTAAAATGTATTATATAAACGGCAAAATCTACACAGCAGATTTCCCGCCGCAAAATAAATCTATATCCATTGTATGGATTAAGGAGTACAGGCTATGGGACTTATTGTATTTTTAGGTGATAGTATTACCGATGCCGGCAGAAAGGAATCCTCCAATCAGCTTGGCTTTGGTTATGTGAATATATTTTCAGAAACATTAAAAGACCAAAATCAGGACTGGACGATTATCAACAGAGGTGTAGAGGGCTATGTCACTGAGCATATTGCCCAGACCCTTCATGGAGAGTGTATCTCTCTGCACCCGGACTATGTCAGTATTCTGGTGGGCATTAATGACATCGGGTTCATTGTTGGTGCAGAGGCTTCCGAACAGGACAAGCTTTATATGCTGGAAGACAGCATTCGCGCTTACCACGAAATGCTTTTTGATTTATCCAGAGAAACCAATGCCAAAGTAATTATTTTGGAGCCCTTTATTTTCCCAAAAGATGGAAAATATGAGGACTGGGTTCCCTGGCAGAAAAAAATGTCCAAAAACATCAAAAAGCTGGCTCGCAATTACGGGGCTTTCTTCATTCCCCTTCAGGAACCAATGAACGCCAAAATCCGGGAAATGGGATTTGAGGCCATTACCACAGACGGTATCCATCTGACGGAAACCGGCCAGAGAATGCTTGCCCAGATTGTAAAAGAATCTTTCTGTCTGTAACACACAGCGGATTTTTCTGTATACTCAGAAACATCCGCTGTTTCTTTTCTGAAACTTTTCTTATACAGAAATCCGTTTCCTTTTCCGAATATAAAAAATATTGCTGATAAGAAACAGACTGTGTCTGCGCACATATTCCTGATACTCGCACAAATTAATATAATACATTTTTCCCCAGGAGGATATCTGCATCCAAGGCCCGTCCAGAGCCGTAACAGCCACAAAATGCGCTGCCACGCTGCAGCTTTCCTCATAAGCGCTGCCCTTTTTCTCATAAAACGTCAGTTTATGCTTCTTTAAAGGGAGAGGAAAATTAGGACCCACAGCCAGAATTACCGGAATATCATGGGCCAGCATGGCGCCGATTCTATTTCTGAAATTTCTTCCCAATACCCCGAAAGAAACTTTCAACGGAATTCGGTTTGCACGAAAATACCGATTAACACCCCCTGACAGCAGCCACCCCGGCATTCCCAGTCCGGGAATTACGGGGAAATAGTGACGCCTCATGGTTTCTGCCAGTTCCATATATTCTTCTGCCTCTAAAATCCCATTTTCCTTTTCCCAATTCTTAAATTCTTTTCCCTTACAATACTCCTTATGTAAACTCAAGTACAGCAGTAAATCCGTCCCTGCAATCACTCCGCAGCCGTATTTCTGCACGGCTTTCTTCCTGCTCCACTGCTGATTTCCGCCGTAGGATAATCTTCCCTCCTTCATAACTGCAATATATGGATGTCTCAGCCTTCCGCATTCCATAACTTATTCAACCTTTCTATATGTTCACTTCTACTTTCATTTCCTCTGAAATTGTAACCGGACCGCCCATTTTACATGCCGTAACCTTTCCCTGTTCTCTGCAGACAGAAACCTCAATCACACCTCCGGGCTGATGCAGTTCACAGCTATACCATCCATTTTCCTTTGCCTGGGAAAGATAAACGGCAGCCCCCATGCTTCCGCTTCCACAGCTGCTTTCCCATACCATGGAATCCGTTTCCTTCACATACACTACCGGCACCATATTTTTTCCCTGCAAAAACATTACCCCATAAGCATCACAGGGACAAATCTGTTCTGCCTTTTTCATCAGTCGGTTCACAAACTCCTGGTCTCTTGGTTCTGACTCCACAATCATATGGCAAATTCCCTCAAATACTACAACGGGGTAAACACCCTCTTCCCCCAGATGAATCTCCTTTATCTCCAAAGGAACCGGCATTTCCACCCGGCTGGTGCCTTCTTCCAAATCAACCTCTGCTTTCAAAACTTTCTCCGAACCGCTGACATCCACCATAACTTCCTTTGGCTTGTCTTTCGAAAGCATACTAAGCAGGTAGCCGAAGCTCCTCGTTGCATTTCCACAGAATTCTCCCCCCATCATCTGCATATGCATCCCCTGCCCTTCTTTTGTTTCCACAAATCCCACCTGCTCTGCGTGCAGTTCTTCCCGCTTCAGCAACTGTCCGGCTATTGCGGAATAGGCTTCTGTTTTTACCCTGTCCATAACAAAGATTGTAATATTTCCCGCTGGATTTGCTACACGAATCCTTATTTCCATAAATATCTACCTCCTCGTTTGCTTCCCGCTTTTTCTTTAACCTTATCATACCATAAACCTCACCAAAAAATAGTAAAATTATTATAACTTTTCAATATCGACATTTTGCTAAAGCTGTGATATATATACTTATGTGTCTGCTATTTTACAAATAACAAGGGGGAATTTTATGAGCACAAAAGAAAAGGCGGTTAACCAGATTACAGAAGGTGTCATCTGGAAGCAGCTGCTGTTTTTCTTTTTTCCAATTATGCTGGGAACGCTGTTTCAGCAGCTTTACAACACAGCGGACGCAGTAGTGGTGGGGCGATTCGTGGGAACCAGAGCCCTTGCTGCCGTAGGCGGCTCTACCGGACAGATGGTAAATCTGATTGTGGGCTTCTTTGTGGGGCTCTCCTCCGGCGCAACTGTTATCATCGCCCGTTACTATGGTGCCAAAAATAAAAAGGACTTGAACGACACCCTTCATACGGCGGCAGCCCTGTCCGTTGCAGGCGGTATTTTGATTACTATAGCAGGAATTCTTTTCACACCTTCCATGCTAAAAATTATGAAAACACCTGCAGACGTTATGGCTGACTCTGCCACCTATCTTCGGATTTACTTTGGCGGCATTATTTTTGTGTTTATTTATAACGTAGGCTCCGCTATTCTCCGGGCTGTAGGGGATTCCACAAGACCGCTTTATTTTCTGATTGCATGTTGCTTTATCAACATCTTTCTGGATGTTCTTCTAGTCGTTGGTTTCAATATGGGGGTTGCAGGCGCTGCCATTGCCACAGTAGTCTCCCAGGCAGTTAGCGCTGTACTGGTCATCTGGGCTTTGCTGAAGTCCACGGATATGTACTGCCTGCATCCAAAGGAAATCCGCTTTCACAAGTTTTTGCTGGTTTCTATTATAACCATAGGTCTTCCCGCCGGTATTCAGTCTGTTATGTACAATCTTGCCAATATGATTATACAAACCTCCCTGAATGACCTCGGCACCAGCACCATGGCGGCCTATACTGCCTTTGGCAAAATTGATGCTATTTACTGGATGATTTCCGGTGCTTTCAGCGTGTCTATTACCACCTTTATCGGACAAAACTACGGCGCGCAAAAATACGACCGTATGAAAAAAAGTGTCAAAATCTGTTTATTTATGGATTTTCTGGCATCCATCCTGGTAAGCGCTCTGCTTTTATTCTTTGGGGAATATCTTCTGCGGCTTTTTACTACGGACCCGGAAGTTTTAAAAATCGGTATGAAAATTATTCATATTATTGCGCCTTCTTATGTACTCTTTATTTTTATAGAAATCCTTTCCAGTACACTAAGAGGTATTGGAAATGTTCTGGTTCCTATGCTGATGACCTGCGGTGGTGTATGTATCCTGCGTATTATCTGGATATTCTTCGTAGTTCCTCACAGACCGGGTGTTTCCAACATTCTGCTGTGCTACCCCATTTCCTGGGGACTGACCGCAGTGCTGTTTATTCTTTACTATTACACACAGCAGAAAAAGTTCTTTCATGCGCATCAACAAATTTAACTTATAAAGGAGAACAAAATTATGTATTTTTCTTATGATGCTGACAGCAAAACTGTATCCCTTTTAGATGAAGGAACCAATCTTTTATTGGAAGAGTATGCCGATTTGGCAAGCCTCTGTGAAAAACTTCAGGTTTCCGTAACGGTAGATTCTTCGGTCAATACACTGATGGTTTCCAAAACTGGAAATAACTGCAGAATCGTCTGCCGTGAGGCAGCTCATTACTTTCGGGAACTGAATTATCTTCTTCACCACAGCAGAGAAGATTTTGAACGTCAGGAAACACCATTCTTTGAGAAGAACGGATTTATGCTGGATTGTTCCCGAAATGCAGTTTCTACTCCGGAAACGGTAAAAAAACTTATCCGCATTTTAGCTAAAGCTGGAATGAATCAATTACTGTTATATACAGAAGACACTTATGAGGTACCGGGCCTTCCTTACTTTGGCACTTACCGCGGCCGCTACTCTCAGGAAGAACTGCGCCAGCTGGATGCTTATGCCCAAAATTTCGGCATCGAACTGGTTCCTTGCATTCAGACTCTGGCTCATCTGAGAAATGCATTAAAATGGCCTATGGGACAGGATTTAAAAGACAACGCAGATATCCTCATGGTTGGTTCAGAAAAAGTTTACGCCTTTCTGGAACAACTTCTGTGCTCTTTAAAAGACTGTTTTTCTTCCAGAAACATTCACATTGGTATGGATGAAGCCCTTATGCTGGGTCTTGGCAATTATCTGCGGGAAAACGGTTATAGAGAAAGTTCTCTTCTTATCCGTGAACACAGCCAGCGTGTACTGGAAATCTGCCGCAGACTGGGTTGGAAACCAATGATGTGGAGTGATATGTACATCACTTCCAATAATGGAAAAGGCTATTATGACGTGGACGAAAACACAGACACTTCCTCCTGGACAAAACCAGATGACGGCCTTGGACTTGTTTACTGGGATTACTATAATTTGGACAGAAATGTCTACCGGAATATGCTGCGCGTACATAAAGAACTTTCTTCACGAACCATTTTTGCAGGCGGTATCTGGAACTGGAACGGTATTGCCCCCAATTACGGAAAAGCATTTCAGTGTACACGCAGTGCTTTGCAGGAATGTCAAAGCCAGGGTATTTCGGAAGTTTTCGCTACAGGCTGGATGGACAACGGTGCGGAGACTCCTATTGCCGCCATTTATCCGGGGCTTATCCTGTTCGCCGCCCTTTGCTTCCAGGAAAATCCTTCTGAAGAAGAAGTCTCCCAACTCTTTACTGACTGTATCGATGCACGTTTGGAAGACTTTTATCTTCTGGATAATTTTGATGCACTTTTCCAGGGAACAGGCAAAAACCTTTCTGCGGACAATCCTTCCAAGTACCTGCTTTACCAGGACCCTATGCTTGGTATGTTTGATTATCATATTCAAGGAATGGATACGCAAACGTACTATGGAAATTTGGCCGATAAACTTGCGAAATGCCAGGAAACCTCCTCAAAATATGCAGATTTCTTCCGTTTTTATGAATCCTTTGCTCAGGTGCTTTCCCAAAAAGCCGACCTTGGAATACATCTAAAAAAGGCTTACGATACAAAGAACTTATCCACACTACAGAAAATCTGTACGGAAGTTATCCCCAATATTCTGGAGAATCTCCAACATATGCACCTGCTTCGTGAAAAACTGTGGATGGCAGATGCCAAACCTTTCGGCTACGAACTCATGGACATCAAACTGTCCGGTGTAAAAACCCGCTTGGAAAGCACGGCAAGAAGAGTCTCCTCTTATGTAAATGGAGATTTGGACCGGCTGGAAGAACTGGAACAGACACGCCTTCCCTACTGGACGGCAGATGTGAAATATCCACATGACACTAAAGTAGAACTGAGAGAAAATCTTTGGAGTAAAATCGTAAGCGGATGTGATTTAATAGATACGGTTTGATAGAAAACCAAAGAGACTGCCACAGGAAACGGCAATCAGGATATTTATACATTTTGTGTTCAAAATGTATAAATATCCTCGATATCCACTTCATACGACAGCCCCTTGGTTTCTAATTCAGCCTGTACAGTACCGCATCGTGAGAATCCAGAGATACACTCAGACTGCCCTCACAGTCTCCGCACTCTGCCTGTCTCCACATATCGTATACACAATACCGGCCTTCCAGTTCCAACTGTTCCAGACTAATACGGAATGTCTCTTTCCAATTGGTAATATTGAAAAATGCTATATAAGAATTGTTCTCGTTATCCTCTGCTTTCCAGACAATCAAATCATAGGTACGCAAAATCTGACGGGCATTTCTGCTTTTCTTCAGAAGCCCCAAAACATCATCATTGGTAACCAGTGATTTTGTCCATTCATCCATATCAGTAAGTTCACAGCCAAGCATCATAGGAGAACGGAATATACACCACAGCGTAAACATAGTTCGCTGTTCTGCCCTGCTCAGACGGCTCTGTCTCTCTCCCAGTCCATGCTCACAGCCCCGAATGGAAATATGCCCTACCGGCAGCATATCACAATCGGGATAACAGCCTTCCGACACATAAGGGCTCCACTGATGACAACGGGCAAACATTTCCATAATATTTTCCCAACTATCCCACAAATCGTTGGTAATCCGCCACATATTGGCATTTTTCCGCAAATGCTCTGCCTGCTCCACCATAGCCGGACCCGGAGATAAGCTAAGCACTACCGGACGTCCGCATTTATCAATGGCATGTCTTAAAAGCTGGATTTCATCACCCCCGTAAGCCAGAGTACTCTCATTATTTATCTGCCCATATTTTACGCAAATATCATCTACCTTAATCAAATCCACACCCCAGGACGCATACAATTCCAAAATAGAATCATAATAGTCCTGTGCTCCCGGCTTTGTGGCATCCAGCCCGTACATATCTGTATTCCAACAACAGATAGAGGACGGATGCGCTGCTTCTCTGGCCGTATATATGCTGTTTTTTATTTTTACATTCTGAGACACTGCCTGACGGGGAATTCCCCGCATAATATGAATTCCGAATTTTAATCCTTTTTCATGGGCATAGGCCGCAATCTTTGTAAAGCCGCTGCCATCTGCGGCAGATGGAAAACGATTAGGCGCCGGACAAAGCCTGCCATACTCATCCATACATAAATCCGCAAATTTATGGTAATGGCTGGAATTAGCGGTAGGCTCGTACCACTGAATGTCACAGACAATATATTCCCAACCATGGGACTTCAGATGTTCTGCCATGTAATCAATATTTTGCCTTAACTCCTGCTCCGTCACAGACGCCCCATAACAGTCCCAGCTGTTCCAGCCCATGGGCGGTGTTTGGGCACATGCATTTTTATTCATAATAATCCCTCTCCTTTATTTTTCTATACCACTTTTCACACATACTATTTTTCTTCTTTTGCTATTTGACATTATATCAGATACTCACTTATAATGATTCATAATACAAAAGAAATACCACACATTTATTGCAGAGGTTTCCATATGTTTTACGAAAATAAAGAAGACTATTTTTTTGCTGTAGAAGAATTCAACTCTTTACAATATCCCTTACATGTACATAGCTATATTGAACTTGTACATGTCATGAAAGGCTCGCTGGAAATGCAAATTGGCAGGGAAAAATATGTTATCCCGGAGGGTTCCCTGGCTATGATTTTTCCCAATGTTCCCCACAGCTATCATACGCTTTCTGCAAAAGGAAACACACAGTTAAATATTATTAACAGTTATCTCGACCTGCTTCCTTTGCATAAAAAGCTTCTACTCTCCATGTTTCCATCAAATCCGGTACTTGCTGCTGAAGAACTTCATCCGGATATTCTCTTTGCAGAAAAAAGACTGTTTACCTTAACAGCAGCCGAAAAAGACAGCGCCCTGATTTCCTCTTTTCTTTCCTTAATATTATGCCGTCTATTTCCTCTTCTTCAGCTTACGGAATATCAGGAACTGCCTCCTCAGGACATTGTCTGCAGTATTATTGCCTACATCGCGGAACACTTTTGTGAGGACATTTCTCTCTCGGATGTTGCTGTACATTTCGGCATTGGAAAATATGCGCTTTCCAGAATCTTTTCCAATGTTTTAAAAGTGAGTTTTTCTTCATATGTAAATGCACTTCGTATGAATCATGCCCGGTATCTTCTTCTGAATTCCAACATGAACATTACCACTATTGCTATGGAGTGCGGCTACCACAATCAACAGACTTTCAACCGAATATTCAAAGAACAGTGCAGCTGTACCCCCAGAGAATACCGAAATATGTAATCTTCCCCGAATCCTACACAGTGTTCCATTTTTTGTAAAACAAAAAAAACTCCTATAGACATTACTATCTACAGAAGTTCTCTCTCATATACCTTCAAAACCGCATACACAAAACCAAACCAATTCCAA
>ULZI01019235.1_pt1 | contig 19678 bp, 16 predicted proteins | sample 1962991 | NCBI WGS metagenome assembly ULZI01 (sample SAMEA4835886, study PRJEB28245) | human gut metagenome | biome: gut microbiome; material: fecal sample | place: Denmark | collected 2008 | reverse complement strand
TTCTGAGGGCTTCTCCTCCTTCTTAAAAAAGAGCAAGGGAGGAGGCTATACGGCTTCCGGCTTCGCAAGGCCAAGAGCCCAGGAGGTCTACGCCTGCCTGGCCAGGTACAGGAAGCACCAGGCTTAGGCCCTGTCAGGTCAGATAAAACAGCCGGGCCGCAAAAAACGGTCCGGCATCCGAAAAAAACAGAAGGGGGAGGACGCAGATCAGAGGGCGTCCTCCTCTCTTGCCCTGGCTCTCCGATCGCGGATGGACTGGATGACCGGCACCAGAAAGGTCGCTATAATTCCTCCCGCAAAGCCGTTATTATAGAGATTCATTCCTCCGTACACAATGCCCACATTGAGCGCTACAGAGGAGTGGAGAAAGCCTGCCAGAAGCCCGGCCAGCCATCCAAACTCTCCTGAAATAGGCGCAAGAGTGGTAGAGAACAGGAAGGCCAGCATGGGGGAGGGTTCGCTGATACTCCAGTACTTTGTCAGTCCTGCCAGGTAGACTCCCATCATAATGGGGAAGATATTCCTGATATGCTTTCCCGTGGAGCTGAATCCCACAATGGTAAAAATACCTCCGATGGTTGGACCGTTTAAATCACCTCCGGCTATTACAACCATAAGAGTGGACAGAAAGCCGTTGACCGCCATATTAAGCACAGTGGCCGGCCCTCCATTGTCCCGCAGGTAATCTGTGCCCCCGATGCCGGAACATTTAAGGATTGCCCGGTACTCTTCCACTGCCTGGCGGCCGCCGACGTAAAACGCCCCCACTGCCATTCCGGCAAACAGAATACAGAGAATTGCAAAAAAGGTCATGGTATTTCCCGTATACCAGATAAGCCTGCTCTCCACCGTGATTCCGAATGATTTAAGGAGAGACACGATCACAGTAGCAATGATCCCTGCGGCAAATCCCACATTGTAGAGGGAATATCCCTTGTGGGAAAAATGAACATGGGTGGCCAGAGGCGGCAGTACAAACCCGATCACCATTCCCGCTCCCAGGGCCAGGAACACTCTGAAAATCAAAGGCATTTGCCCTATCTGCATAATCTGCGTGATAATGGGGGAAAGGCTGGTTCCGTAAAGTCCTATGTAAATATATTTAGACACCGGCATTTTATGGTATTTTGCATACAGCCAGATGCCGACCATAACTGCCCAGATATTTAAGAGATTCTTCCCAAACAGTGAAAAACCAAACATCAGACATGCGGAGGTGATCGTGTGTCCGTCCATCTCCATTCCGAGAAAATAGATCAGGGCAATGCTTAGAAGGGTAAGCATCCCTGCATTCAGAAACGCAGCCCCCACTCCTCCCACCACAAAATAATCGGTAATCAGAAAATCAGGTTCTCTAATCAGAGTCACAATTCCAGGCCAGATTTCATTTACCGGCTGGAGCAGAAAACCGCAGACCATAAAATAGAGGGGAATCGTTGACAGGAGAAGAAACTTCCCCCTTCTCGACAGGTGGTTCATGTGAGCCATTATCATACAACCTTTCTTTAAAAATTCGTTCAGCCTGAAATCGGCGAAGCTTTCAGATTTTTCCTTCTATAATGAGAAATCAGGAGCCGCTCTGCACAGGTTCTGACAGTTTTACAATCACAGTATCCTCATCCAGTACGATTGACCCTTCTGCAGGGTAACAGGTCATTGACTGAGAAAACGGAAGAGAGTCGAGATACCTTGACAGAACCGGCTCTGCACACGGCAGATTGAGCGCCTGCATCAGATCGTAAATCCTTCTGGAAATTCCCATGGAGCTGGCTGCATCCCACTGGTAAAAGGAACATCCAATCACATCTCCCAGCAGCTTCTCCCCTGTAAGACTTGCCTGCCTGCTTCCAAGAAAAATAAAGGTACAGTCGGAAATATCGAGTCCTGCGTCAGCAGCCATTTTCCCAGCCCTTCCATAGATCTCTCCCGTCAGAGCTGTGTCCTGCTCTGACACCTCATGTACCGTCTGAAAGAGACGGGCAGTATCACAGCCCTGACGCCAGGAAGCCGCCAGGCACATAAAAACTGCTGCCAGGGAAAGTCCCTTTCTGATACGGCTCCTTCTTCCTGCTTTCGATTTTTGCTCTTCCTTCCGCGCGCCTGCACTTTCTGAGGGCCAGAGAGCCGCTGCCAGAAAGGCCGCGGAAAACCCATAGACAAGAGGATAGACAAGCTGTGCCCGTATTGGCTGGTAGTACCCTGAAACGATGGTCATAAAAAACGGTGAGATGAGAAACAGAACCGCGGCCGCCAGATAAAAGAGGAGACCCTTCTCCCTTTTCCTCCCCGCCCAGACACAGGATATGGTCAGAAACAATAGAAGAATCCACTGAAATCCCGGCCTGAACATCACATAGTAGCAGTCAAATACTCTGCGCACCTCTCCCTTCACATACCCGATGCACTGTCTGACTCCCTCTGTTTTCCAGTGCACCATATCTGCCACATAGGCTTCGCTTCCCCCTGACAGGCGGCGCACCAGAGAAGCCGTCAGAAGATACAGCACAAAACCTGACAGAAAGATAAGCGCCAGGCGGACTCCCGAGAGGAACCAGAAGCTTCTTCCCCTCCCTTTTCCCGTGTCGGACAGATAGACGGTCATAAACAGAATCACGGTCAGAGTCACCGCAACTGCCGCCATGGCCTGATACGTTCCGAAGGCCCAGACCATAAGGAGAACAGATATCAGACCCCAGAGCAGGCCTCCGCGAAAAAAAACAAGCTGCCCCGCCCCATACACAGCCGCCCCGCACAAAAACAGGGCAAAAACCACCTCAAAGGACTGGAGAGTGAAATAAAACTGTTCGGCAAAGCAGGGAGCCGTCAGATACAGTGCGGGAAAAGCTGCCGAGAAAATGAGAAACCGCTTCTGTTCTGCGCTCCACTTATACACACAAAAGGAAAAAAACATGGCCGTTATCCACAGCATACACACGGTAAGCACCTTGGACACAGAGGGAACAAAGGAAGTCATTCCGAACAGATGCTTGGTAAAAACGAGTCCGAACCGGTTAATTCCCAGCCAGGAAGCCATCATGCTCTGGGGATCTGTCATCATAATCTCGCTGTCCACAGTAATATCAGCGCTTGTCAGCCATCCCCAATACACAAACAGGGCGGCTGCCCCGGAGAAAAGCGCACCCGCCCTGTTTCTTTTGATGAAGGAGCCAAACTCTGCAGTTTCCCGGCAAAGTCCCCTGAAAAACCTTAAAATGGCCGTATTTTTCCCATCAGCTCCCTGTCTGCCCATCTCCCCAGCCTTTTTTTGACCTGCCAGACTCATTCTTCCTCCTCCTTTCCGGATCATCCATCCCATTCTGCGGCTGCCTTGTCAGCCTCTTCCTCAGAAACAGATGTATTTTCACTGCTTTGTCTGCCTTTCCTGTCAGACTCATGATCCCTGTCCAGATTTTCCTCTGCTACCAGGTAGATAGGTCTCCTTTTTACCTCCAGGTAAATTTTGGCAAGATATTTCCCCACAATGCCCGCGCACAGAAGCTGGATGCCGCCCACAAAGAGGATAATGCAGGCCAGGGAGGGCCAGCCTCCCACCGGATCGCCGAACATCAGCGTCTTTCCGATTACCACCAGCACCATGAAAAAGGCCACTACACAGAAAATAAGCCCCAGGTAGGCCGCTATCGTCAGCGGAACCGTGGTAAAGGCCACAATCCCCTCTATAGAGTAGATCAAAAGCTTCCAGAAGGACCATTTCGTCTCCCCTGCCACCCGCTCCACATTCTCAAAGGGAATCCACTTGGTACGAAATCCCACCCAGCCGAAAATCCCCTTGGAAAAACGGTTGTACTCCGTCATAGATACGATGGCATCCTTCATCTTCCTGTTCATCAGGCGGTAATCCCTGGCCCCGTCCACAATGTCAATATCAGAGATATGGCGGATCAGACGGTAAAACATCCTTGCAAAAAAAGATCGGATGGGCGGCTCTCCTCTGCGATCCACCCTCCTGGTGGCCGCGCTGTCATACTCCCCTGACTCCAGCGCCTCTATCATCTCCGGCAGAAGCCTGGGCGGATCCTGCAGATCCGCATCCATAATGGCTGTATAATCTCCCCGGGCATGTTCAAGCCCTGCGTAGATCGCCGCTTCCTTTCCAAAATTTCTTGAAAAGGACAGGTATTTCACCCGCCTGTCTCTTTTCGCATATTCTTTTAACAGGGAAAGCGTCCCGTCCTTTGAGCCGTCATCCACGAAAATCCACTCGAATTCATACTCTGTCAGTCCCCCACACACCCTGCCGGCCTCCTCTATAAAAAGAGGAATCGCCTCCTGTTCATTATAGCAGGGAATAATAATCGAAATTCGTTTCATTTTCGTATTTCCTCTGGTTTCATTCTTTCATCACTGCCTTTTCTTTATATCATATCTCCCATCCCGTTACAAGCTGTTTCTTTCCATCCCTCCCCCAAGAGAAGAGGAGTCATTTTATAGTGACTTTCGCTGGAACTATAAAATGACTCCTCTTCTCTTACCTATTTTTTCTTTTACACGATTGAGACAAAACAGCCTAATTTTTCCCTGCAAGCTGGGACTTTATAAGGTTTCTGTAGAGGACTGCGCAAATCAGAAAAACAAGAAACACCGCCATAGCCTCCATCTCCCGCTTATTTTCCTTCCTAAGCTCCTTTAAACTGGCCGTCATTGTTCTCCCCCTCCTCTCCGATAGTTCTTTCCACTGCCCTCGCTGTCCTCCTCCAGCTGTCGCAAAATACTTCAAGCTGCCTTCTTCCCTCCTCTGTAAGGCTGTAATATTTCCTGCTGGGCCCCAGAGGAGAAGGCATGAATTCGGCCCTCAGCATTCCTTTTTTCTCCAGGCGCAAAAGCAAAGGATAAATCGTCCCCTCCCTTACATCCGAAAACCCCTTTTCTCTCAGCCGCTCCACTATCTCATACCCGTATGTCCGCTCACGGCCTATGATCGAGAGGATGCAGCCCTCCATGATACCCTTCATAAGCTGCGACTGATCGTACATTCCTGCCCTCCTGTTTTTTCCCTGTAGTTCTGATTTGTATCCTGATTTTTTGTCCCTGCTCTTCTTACCCGTCTTTTGTTTCTGCCATACTCCTCTTCCAGGCTGTCTTGCATAACATAGTAGCTTAACTATATTGTATCACAAGATAGCTGGAACGGATCTTACAGTTTTCTTTCATTTCTCTTCCCGCAGCCCGTATCCCTTTCATCCCTGATATGGTAAAATCCTCATAGAACATAAAGCCAAAACAAAAGGAAAGGAAGAACGCATATGGACAGTGAAAAAGTTTACAGGATGAAATTTTCATCCATTTATCCCCTTCTGGTAAATAAAGCCGTAAAAAAAGGCCGCACCGGCGAAGAGGTCAGCCAGGTCATCAGCTGGCTCACCGGCTACAGCAGAGACGAAATTTTAAAGCTTTCTCAATCTGATATTGAATATGCAGAATTTTTCAGAAATGCACCTGCCATGAATCCCGCAAGAAACCTTATCAGGGGAACCGTCTGCGGGGTGAGGGTGGAAACCATCTCTGAATCTCTGATGCGGGAAATCCGGATTCTCGACAAACTCATCGACGAGCTGGCAAAGGGAAAGCCCATGGAAAAAATCCTGCGGTAATTTCCCGCAGATTCAGACGGAATAGAAATCCCTCCCCATCCCTCCCCCAAAGAGAAGAGGAGTCATTTTATAGTGACTTCGCTGGAACTATAAAATGACTCCTCTTCTCTCACCTATTCTCCTGAAATTTATCCGAAAACCCCGGTGGACAGGTAGCGCTCCCCTGTATCCGGCAGCAGAACCACAATCCTCTTCCCCTCATTTTCCGGCCGTCTGCCTATCTCGCAGGCAGCGGCAAGGGCGGCTCCTGATGAAATGCCGCACAGGAACCCTTCTGTCCCCGCAAGCAGTCTGGCAAACCGGAAGGCCTCCTCGTCCTCCACCCGGATTACCTCATCGTAAATCCCTGTATCGAGAATCTCCGGCACAAATCCGGCTCCAATCCCCTGAATCTTGTGGGGGCCCGGCTGACCTCCCGAGAGCACAGGAGAAGCCGCAGGCTCCACAGCCGCCACATGAATATCCGGCTTTTTCTCCCTGAGGAACCTGGCCGTTCCTGTGACGGTACCGCCGGTTCCGGCCGCTGACACGAAAATGTCTACCTCCCCGTCTGTGTCCTCCCAGATCTCCGGTCCTGTAGTCAGATAGTGGGCTCTGGGATTCGACGGATTCTCAAACTGTCCCGCAATCCAGGCAGGCCTTCCTTCTTTCAGGAACTGCTCCCTGATCTCTTCCGCCTTTCTGATGGAGCCTGCCATCCCCTCAGCCCCCGGCGTCAGAACGATCTCGGCGCCGTAGGCCTTCAGCAGAAGCCTTCGCTCCACACTCATGCTGTCCGGTATAACAATCACTGCCCGGTAGCCGTTTACAGCGGCAAGAGCCGCCAGCCCCACTCCCGTGTTTCCGCTGGTAGGCTCAATAATCACAGACCCTTCTTTCAGAATTCCCTGTTCCTTCGCGTCCTCAAGCATCTGCCTGGCCACACGGTCCTTGGCGCTCCCTGCAGGATTAAAGCACTCCAGCTTTGCCAGAATTTCTGCTCTGACTTTCTCGCGCCCTTCCAGCCTGGCAAGCCTTACAAGGGGTGTCCTTCCCACCAGCTCCTCGATTCCTCCATAGATTCTTCCCATTTTTCATTCCTCCTGAACACTTGGCTGATCTTCATTTAACTCCAGCCACTGTACAAACTGCTTTCTCACACATCCTGCTCCTGCATCTTTTTAAGTGCATCGGCAAAGGGATTGTTCACCATCTTCTCTTCCTTTTTCTGCTGATTCAGGTATCTGGCCACATCGCGCTTCGTCACCCCTGCGCCTTCCCTCTGCCTGCGTTCCTTAAAATTCGACAGCTTCTCCTTATAGCCGCAGACACAGGAAAACATCTGGTTTTCCCCCTTGCCACGAAGCTCCATCTTTTTGTGGCATTTCGGGCATCTGGCATTGGACGTGCGGGAAATGGTTTCCCTGTAGCCGCACTCCCTGTCCTGGCAGACCAGCATCTGGCTGTTCTTTCCCTTCACAGAGAGCATCCGTTTTCCGCAGCGGGGACATTTTGTGTTGGTCAGATTATCGTGGCGGAAGGTTCCCTCTCCCCCCTTAATTTCTTCGACAATATCCTTTGTGTAGGTACGGATGTCCTCCATAAAGGCATCCCTCTTCATCTCACCCTCTGCAATTTTGGAAAGACGCATCTCCCACTGAGCCGTCAGCTCCGGCTTTCTCAGATCCTCCGGCACCAGCCTCAGAAGCTGCTTCGCCTTGGATGTGAGACAGATATCCTTTCCTTTCTTTTCCAGCATAAAGCCGGAAAAGAGCTTCTCAATAATATCAGCCCTTGTGGCTACCGTTCCCAGCCCCCCTGTCTCCCCCAGAGTCTTTGCCATGGCCCGGTCGCCGGATTCCATATATCTGACAGGGTTTTCCATAGCCGACAGAAGGGTTGCCTCATTAAAGGGAGCCGGCGGCTTCGTCTTTCCCTCCATCAGGGAAATACCTGCCGGTCCTGTCACATCCCCCTCCCGCAAATCGGGAAGCGTCTGTGCCTTCACCCTCTCCTCGTTCTGAGGACCCTCGCCGTCCTCGTCCCCGTCTTCCTCATCCAGGTATCCTCCGGTCCCTGAAAGGCCGGATTCGTCCGCGCTTTCATAGACCTCCCGCCAGCCGGGGGTTCTCATGACCTTTCCTCTGGCGGTAAAAATTTCTCCGCCTATCTCAGCCGTAATCACCGTTTCGTCATACTCTGCTGCCGGATACAGCACTGCCAGAAAACGCCTGACAACCAGGTCATAGATTTTCCGCTCCTCCGAGGTCATGTTCTGAAGCTGTACAAACTGCTCGGTGGGAATAATGGCATGGTGGTCCGTGACCTTCCCGTCATTGATAAAGGACGCCTTCTTTGTCCACACATTCTTTGACAGCTTTCCCGCCAGCTTCCGGTAAGGTCCTGTCCCGCAGGCCGCAAGCCTGTCGTGTATGGTGTCGGCTACATCACTGCTCAGATACCTGGAATCCGTCCGCGGGTAGGTCAGAACCTTGTGATTTTCATAGAGCCTCTGCATAATATTGAGCGTTTCCTTGGCCGAATAGCCAAACCGCTTATTGGCGTCTCTCTGAAGCTCCGTCAGGTCGTAGAGGAGAGGGGCCATGGTCTTCTTCGGTGTCTTTTTAACCTTTGTGATCCGCACCTGCTGATCTCTCAGGCTCTTTTGAAGTCCCTCCATCCTGTCCCTGTCAAAGCTTCTCATTCCCCCGGACTTTTTGTCCTGCCAGGTCAGTGTAAGGGCAGGCTTTGACGTCCTGGCTGTGAGACCCCAGTAGGCCTTTGGCCGGAAGTTTCGTATCTCCTCCTCCCTCTTTGCGATAATGGCAAGGGTCGGCGTCTGCACCCGTCCGCAGGAAAGCTGGGCGTTATATTTGCAGGTCAGAGCCCTGGTGGCGTTAAGCCCCACCAGCCAGTCAGCCTCTGCCCGGCACATGGCTGCATCTCTTAAGTGGTTGTACTCTCTTCCATCCCTCAGGCGGGAGAATCCCTCCTTTATGGCCCTGTCTGTGACGGAGGAGATCCAAAGCCTTTTCAAAGGCTTCCTGCACCCTGCCTTCATCAGGATAAAGCGGGCCACCAGCTCTCCCTCCCGCCCTGCATCTGTGGCGATGACAATATCCTTCACATCGTTTCTGAAGAGCTGGCGCTTCACCACACCGAACTGCTTTGCCGTTTTTCCGATCACTTCCAGCTTAAACGGCTCCGGCATCATGGGAAGATCCGCCATATTCCAGTCCTTATATTTTTTATCATACTCCTCCGGCGCTGCCAGCTCCACCAGATGGCCGAACGCCCAGGTAACAATATACTTATCGCCCTCCAGACAGCCGTCTGCACTTTTTCTGCAGCCAAGTACCCTGGCAATATCCTTGCCCACAGAGGGCTTCTCAGCTATTACAAGAGATTTCATCTGTTCTCTCCTCTCTCACTTTTTGCGGGACAGATACCCGTTTTGCCTGCTTCTGCGAAGGCCTGTCATTCTCCCTGCAGAAGTCCCAGTCTCTGCTCCAGCAGGCCTCTCAGCTCGTCCACCACCTGCCCCAGATTCTTTCCTTCCTCGTCCACCGTAATATCGGCATATTTCTCAAAATAGGAAATCCGCTCCTCATAGAGATCCTGAAGGGTCATCCCCTCTTTTAAGACTACGCCTCTGTCCACCACATCTCCAAGCCTTTTTAAAAGCTCCTCAAAGCTGATTTTCAGATACACCACAAGCCCGATGGACTTTAAATGCTCCATGGCCTCCTCCCCGTAAATGACGCTTCCTCCCGGCGCAATTACGCTCTTCTGAACGTCCAGAGAGGCATTTACCCTGTTCTCCACAGCCATAAAGCCGTCCATACCCTCATCGGCGATAATCTCCTTCAGAAGCCTGTTCTCCTGCTCCTGAATCACAAGATCCACATCGACAAACGCGTATCCCAGCCGTTTGGCAAGCAGCACCCCCACCGTACTCTTTCCGGCGGCCGGCATGCCGATTAGGGTCACATTTGCCCTGTCCCTGCCCTCTGCGAAACTTCCTGCCTTCCTCTCCTCTGTCACTTTTCCCATTCTGTCCTCCTGATTTTCCTATCTGCCTTCCGGGCTTTAAAACACACGGCGGTTTTTTTCGTTCTTCTTACCTTTCCCGGCTCTGGGGCCCTTCCCCGTCCTGCCGTCCCGGTTTTCCCTGACGCTCTTTTTTATCTCAGATTTCTTTCCCCCTGCCGTATTCTTTTTCGCACCGGATTTCTTTCCTGCAGCCCCGCGCTTTTCCCTGGCGGCCTGCTTTTTTTCGCCGTCCTTCTTTTTCTTTTGAACGGAATATCCGAATTTTCCTACTTTTTCCCCTAATTTAAAATATTCTCCATGGGAGTAGGCCACCAACCCTGCGCTGTTTAGATCAAACCGTCCGTTTTCATCCATATATGCCTCGTCTGCAGTCACTCCCACCACCTCTGCGAGAAACATGTCATGGCTTCCCAGGGAGAGGATCTGTGTGACGCGGCATTCCAGGTTCACAGGACTTTCGGCGATTCCCGGGCAGCTTACATACTTTGACGCCAGGGGGGTGAGCTTCATCTCCTTAAATTTGTCTACATCACGCCCGGAGCGGACGCCGCAGTAGTCTGTGGCAAACGCAAGCTCCTCTGTCACCAGATTCACCACAAATTCCCCGGACTCTTTTATAATATGATGGGAATATCTGTCCGGACGGATGGACACATACAGCATGGCAGGGGAGGAGCAGGCAGTCCCGCACCAGGCGGCCGTGATGATATTCGGCCGCTCCTCTCCTTTCTGACAGCTCACCATCACCACCGGAACCGGATACACCATGTTTCCCGGCCTCCAATATTGTTTCGCCATAGATTTTCTCCTTTTCTCATTCCACAGTATAAAAAGAATCCTGCCCCGCAGGATTCTCCGCCTGCGGCGGGCCGCGAAAGCGGCATTCTTCCTATACGCCGCAGTGCGATCCCCGCGGAGCGTTTCTACATAACGGGGAACGAAGTTTCCTGTTATGTAAAAACGGCTGCCTCAAAAGCCTCACAGCTCCTGGGCAGCCCTCTGTCTCATTTTATGCAGAAACAGCCTGAGTCTCCCGCTTTGCGCCGTCAATTCAGGCCGCTGCCGTTTCACAGCTCCTGCTGCATTTTATCTGCCCGGAGCCTACTGCTCCGTGGCGATCATCAGCGCCGGAATGAGCTGTTTCTTTCTGGACACTACGCCCGGCAGGGTCACAACCTTCGCACCCTCCTTTAAGTGGAAGGCCAGCGCCGCCAGCTGCTCCGCACCCTGGCCGTCACAGATTAACTCCGTGGACTGCTCCAGGATATTTGTCATCATAAAGAACATCATGTCCACCTTCTGCTCGTTTCTGGCCTCGCCGATATACTCTATCAGGCGTTCTTTTATCTTTCCCAGCTCCTCCACGTTCAGAGAAGTGATCTGTCCCACGCCGAAGGTCAGCTTGCCTGCCGTGAAGCGCTTAAAATCCTGGTAGAAGATCTCAGAGTCCGTCTTTCCCTTCAGCTTGCTTCCGGCCTCGAACATCTCCTTCGCCAGACTCTCCGCATCCACGCCGGCGATCTCTGCCAGTTCAAGAGCTGCCGCCTTGTCCACAGCGGTGCAGGTGGGCGAGCGGAAGAGAAGTGTATCCGAGAGAATGGCGCTGCACAGAAGTCCCGCAATTTTCCTGTCGATTTCCACCTTATTTTCATTGTACATCTGATAAATAATCGTCGCCGTACATCCCAACGGCTGGTTTCGGAAAAATACAGGGGACATGGTTTCCACGGTTCCCAGTCTGTGATGGTCGATGATCTCCATCACATTGGCGCTCTCCATCCCCTCCACTGCCTGGCTTCTCTCATTGTGATCCACCAGAATCAGGTTCTTGCCTCTGGCTCCCAGAAGATTTCTCCGGGAGATCATTCCCTTGTATTTTCCGTCCCTGTCAAGGATGGGGAAATCCCTGTGGCGCTTGTTCGTCATTACATCCCGGATATCATCGATAAAATCCTCTGTCCCAAAAGTAATCAGGTTATCCTTTGTCATAAAATAGCTGATCGGCATACTCTGGTTGATAAGTCTTGCCGCCGTATAGGTGTCATAGGGTGTCGTCAGCACCGTGCACCCTCTTTCCTGGGCCAGCTTTTTGATCGTCATGGAAACGCCTGCTCCCTCGCAGACAATGATGCAGTCTGCCTCCATCTCAATGGCGCAGAGCTGGGACTCGTAGCGGTTTCCCAGGATGACCAGATCGTGTTTCTCAATATAATACTCCATCATATCAGGGTTGGCTGCAGCCACCAGCACCTTTCCCTTGTCAAAGTAGGCCTCGGGATCTCCTACCAAAAGGGCTCCCTCCAGAGTTTCCAGTATGTTGGAATACTGGGTGCAGGCCTTGGAGAGAATGCTGCTGTCATATACATTCATGTAGGATCTGGTAATATCTCCCACTGTGATAAGCCCCTCAAGCGTATTGTCCTCCGTCACAGCCGGAATGGTCACAACCGTATTGTCCTGCATCAGATTCCAGGCTTTTTTCAGGGAAATATTTTTGTCAACTCCCTTTGTCTCACGGATCTCAATATCCTTCACCTGGGTTCTCACGTTCTCAATCAGCTCAGGCGCTTCCACGCCGAAATAGTCCAGCACGTACTGAGTCTCCGAGTTCACGTGTCCGGCTCTGGCAGGCGTATATTCCTCCCCTGTCAGGATATGCTTGAGATTTGCATAGCAGATGGCTGAACAGATAGAATCCGTGTCAGGATTTTTATGTCCTATGACAATCGTTCTTCTTTTTTTGCTGTCGCTCATACTCTTCCTCCGTCTATGTTTCATAATCTATTAACATAGCGTTCATAAATTATTCACATTTATTTTTTATACTATTTGCATAATAAATAGTAAGTACAAATCATTTTTTTATTCGATTTTCACATAGATTTTTCATAATTTCCCCGGCTGTCCTGTGGACACCGGGGGCTCCTCATTTATAGGGGATCTTTCTTCTCCCCATCCTTCCCTTCTTTAATCCAGAATCAGCCTGGCGGCTCCGTAAATTCCGGCATCATTTCCCAGAGTGGCCAGAGTGAGCTTCGCCTTTTTCTCGGAGAGAGGGGTAAATTTGTCATAATATTTTTCTATCATATCTGTCAGAAAGGTTCCGGCCTTTGAAACGCCTCCGCCGATGACGAACACCTCCGGATCTACCGTCATAGCCAGGATCGAAAGCATCCAGCCCAGATAGTAGGACACTGTCTCCATAACCTCACAGGCCATCTCATCCCCTGCCTTGGCGCAGTCCAGCACATCCTTCGCTGTGATGTCTTTGCCAAACTTTCTCATCTCTGACGGGGCGTCGCTTCGCTCCATAGCTCTTCTGGCCTCCCTGGCGATTCCCGTGGCGGAAGCTACCTGCTCCACACAGCCGCGGCCGCCGCAGTTGCAGAACTCCTTCTCCTCCTCGCGAATGCGGATGTGGCCGATTTCGCCGCCTGTGCCGTGCCTTCCCGGCACGATCTTCTTATCCAGGATCACGCCGCCTCCGACTCCGGTTCCAAGCGTTACCATGACAAGATCACTGTAGCCCTTGCCTCCGCCCTGCCACATCTCTCCCAGGGCGGCCACATTGGCGTCATTTCCCGTCTTGACGGTCAGGCCGTCCAGAAGACCGCTTAATTCCTTCTGTGGATTCATATTTTTCCATCCCAGATTCACACAGACCTCCACAGAGCCGTCCGGCATCACAGGTCCGGGAAGGCCAAGTCCCGCTCCCGCCAGATCGGAGATGGAAAGCCCCTTCTCAGAAATCTTTTCTCTGATGGAAGACGCTGCGTCTGAGAGGATGTGCCGTCCATTCTCCTCCTTTCTCGTAGGGATCTCCCATTTCTCGAGAAGCGTGCCGTCCATCTCAAACATTCCCAGCTTGACGCTTGTTCCGCCCACATCAATTCCGACACATTTCTTTTCCATTTGCGTATCTCCTTTATATTCTGATCTTTTTATTCATTCCCAAATCCCTGTTCAGGGCATATTTGCTGCATTCTGCATGGTCAGCCCAGGCTGACCTCTGTCTTTTTCAAGTATACAGGAACCCTCTTTTATTTGCAAGATATGTTTCCCCAAACCTACGGCTCAGTCCTGCTGGACCGCACTGCTGCCTGAACAAAAGATCTCTGCGCTGTCAATCAGAAAACGGCAGCCCGCCAAGAAGCGCGGACTGCCGTTTTTCATCTGACTTTCTCCGTTCTGTTTCTTAAAAGATCGGTTCTTTTCTCCGTATCTTGCGGCCTACAGGCTTTTCACCGCATTCACCACGTTCTCAACGGTAAATCCGAACTTTTCAAACAGCTCTGCTGCCGGGCCGCTGGCTCCGAAGCCCTTCATGGATACAACGGCTCCGTCAAGGCCTGTGTACCGCTCCCAGCCGAATCCGCCGAGCGCCTCCACTGCAACCCTCTTTCTCACTGTCTTCGGAAGAACTGACTCCCTGTACTCTGCAGTCTGCTCCTCAAACAGATCCATACAAGGCATGGAAACCACGCGGATCTTCATTCCTTCCTTCTCAAGCTCAGCCTTTGCCTTTACAGCCAGTCCCACCTCGGATCCTGTGGCGATCAGGATTGCGTCCGGTGTTCCCTGGCAGTCCTCGAGGATATATCCGCCCTTTAAGGCTTCTTTGCTGCTGCCCTTCATTGGCTCCAGATTCTGTCTGGAGAGCACAAGGGCTGTAGGAGTATGCTTTGATGTAACTGCGCTGTACCAGGCAGCCTGTGTTTCCATAGCGTCGCAGGGACGGAACACATGGAAATTCGGCATGGCTCTCAGAGCTGCCAGCTGCTCGATAGGCTCATGGGTCGGGCCGTCCTCTCCCACTCCGATGCTGTCATGGGTGAACACATAGGTGAGCGGCACACCCATCAGGGAGGAAAGGCGGGCCATGGGCTTTACATAATCGCTGAACACGAAGAAGGTAGCCACGAACGGCCTTAAGCCTCCGTGAAGGACGATTCCGTTTCCGATGGCAGCCATGGCAAGCTCACGCACGCCAAAGTGCAGGTTTCTTCCCTTTCTGTCCTCCTTGGAGAAGTCTCCCTCTCCGTTCATGTATGTCTTGTTGGACGGAGCCAGATCCGCGCTTCCGCCAAACAGGTTCGGAAGCCTGTCCTTCAATACATTGATGATCTTTCCGGAGATAGAGCGGGTAGCATCTGCCTTCTCCTGAGCTGTCCAGTAGGACTCATCGTTTAACAGCTCCTCTGCCGTGCCGTTCTGGTACTGGTTCCAGAGAGCCTCCATCTCAGGATACTCTTCGCAGTAAGCCGCAAACATCACGTTCCATGCAGCCTCTGCCTCCGCCTTTTCCTGGGACAGCTGGTCGAAATGACGGTAAACCTCCTCCGGCACGAAGAAAGCCTCCTCGCAGGGCCAGTTTAAATTCTCTCTGAGGGCCTTCACGTTCTCAGCGCCCAGAGGCTCTCCGTGAGCGCTGGCCTTGCCCTGCTTCGCCGGGCAGCCGTAGCCGATCTCTGTCTTGATTGTGATAAAGGAAGGACGCTCCGTATCCCTCTTTGCCGCCTCAATGGCCATGGAAATGGCGTCGATGTTGTTTCCGTCTTCCACGGTGATAGTCTGGAAGCCGAAGGCGCGCATGCGCTCCTCCACATTCTCCCGGAATGCAATGTCCGTGCTTCCCTCGATGGAAATACGGTTGGAGTCGTAGAGGACAATGAGCTTTGAAAGTCCCAGGGTTCCCGCCAGGGAGAAGGCCTCTGAAGATATACCCTCCATCATGCAGCCGTCGCCGCCCAGCACATAGGTAAAGTGGTCCACAACCGGATAGTTTTCCTTGTTGAACACGGCTGCCAGGTGAGCCTCAGCCATAGCCATTCCCACTGCCATGGCCATTCCCGCGCCCAGAGGGCCTGTGGTGGCCTCAACGCCTGTTGTGTGGCCGTACTCCGGATGTCCCGGCGTCCTGGAACCCACCTGCCTGAAATTCATCAGATCCTCCTTTGTGAGATTCCCCACCCGGAACAGGTGAAGAAGAGAATAGAGGAGCATGGATCCGTGGCCGCCGGAAAGGATGAAGCGATCCCTGTTAAACCAGTCTGGGTTTGCCGGATTATAGCTTAAATGGTGTGCAAAAAGCTCATATCCGATGGGAGCGCAGCCGAGGGGAAGACCCGGATGGCCGGAGTTTGCCTTCTGAATCGCATCTGCTGATAAAATTCGGATGGCATTAATGGAAAGTGTGTCAATCTGGTTCATTCGTATAACCTCCTGAAATTTATATTAATGGTGTAGCAGTTTCTCTGTCTCATCGTACCGGCTACTTCAGATGAACGCTCCTTATGGTGTCACCGCCGGTAAAAATCAGCTCGTTTTTCATTTTTCCTGCCCTTACTGCAGAAAATGTAAAGTCAAAGGAACCGGAAAATCTGCATTTTCCGGACATATTGTAAATCTCACACGAGTTCTCATTATACAGAATTACCATATCTGCGTCAATCACAATATCCCTGTACTGGAAGTTAAAGGGCTGGCTGAATTTCAGCTTTCCCGACGCGCTGTAAACGTCGAGCCTGCAATCGTATTCGCCCTGCGCGCTGTCCACCACCACTCCCACATACCTGTCTGAATAGCAGATACTCCTTATCTCCTCCTCATAGGGGAGCTGGGCAGTCATAGCCGGGGAAGTCTCATTTTCCAGGGAAAAGAAACCGATCTGGCCATTTCCGAAGGCACAGGCGTGCGTTTCATCCAGGAACCGCACTCTGGGAATCAGACTGCTCTTCATCTCCTCAAATCCGCCTACCAGACGATCCGGATAGCTTTTTCCGTACTCGGAAAAATTGTAGAATGCGATGCGGTTTCCGATGCCCGCATCCTGAAGGTAAACATTGGAAACCATCACCTGGGTTCCCTCCGGAGACAGGGACACATCCATCAGGTACCCGCTCTTTGACATGACCGTCTTAATCCCCCAGTTCAGGCTGCTTCCATCCTCCTTGAAAAAGGTGATATAGGAGGCGGTGCTGTCCTCAAGGAGAGCTGCCGTCACGCCGTGGGCAGACACGGCTGCCCGCATAATAGGAAGCGTGGTCTTGGCCTGTCCTCTGAGTCCCTCCCCGTTGCATATGTAAATATCATTTCCCTGCCTGTCCGCAATCACGGCATACATTCCGTTCACATAGCAGATAGGAGACTTCATCTCATAGCTGATCGACCAGACTACCTTTCCTTTTCCGTCGATATAGGACGCGCCGTCCTTGGTGTACTTGAGAACATTGCTCCCAAAGCTCTCGTACCCGGAAAAACCTCCCTCGCTGGCCGGAACCTGCCGCTCCCAGGCTACCTTATAGGTCTCATACCTGCGCACATAGAAGTAATAATAGAAAATTCCCGCCGCCGCAATCACAAGCACTGCTGCTGCCGCGAGAAGGCGGATTCTCTTGCGCCTTGTATGTCTCTCCGCATTTCGGACAATCTCCTCCTCGCTGAGACTGCGGCCTCCTCCCCTTCCGGAAGAATCCGGCGATCCCGACGAGCTGATCATCCGTTCTCTAAGCTGTCTTTTTTTTCGTTCTCTTTCCATAGAGTCCATATTACTCATCTGCATATCTCCCGTCATGTCAATCCACACAACGCCCCAGGCCTCTTGCCCGGAAGCCGTGCCGCTGTCTGATACCATATGCGTTATGATCCATGGATTGATCTGCCCTGCCTCCCGTGGTCCTGACAGCGCCTGCTGCCTGCCTTCAGGGGTCAGGTTCTTCTGTATGTCAATTTGCTATATCACCGATTATACAACAGATTGTGGGAGATATGAACTACTTTTTTCCAAAAAGACGTATTGCCGCAGCTGCTCAGCCCTGCTCTGTCCCGCCAAGCATCAGGCTGCTTTTGCTGCGCATAGTCTACTCTTCCACCGCTCCTTTCATCTCCTCCAGTACCGGCACTTCCGCCGGCAGAATCAGCTTCTGTCCTGCCATAATGTGGTTGATGTCCGACACTCCGTTCAGCGCGCAGATGTCCTTCACATAATTGATATTTCCATACAGCTTAAAACAGATCCCGTACAGGGTTTCTCCTTCTCCCACCAGATATTTTGCCCCGGGGGTCATATCTGTCACCGGCACAGAAACCTCACCGGATTCTGGGTCTGGCTGGCTGTCAGCTGTGCTGTCTTTCTGGTCCTTGGCGGCATCCCCCGTCTCTTCTCCCCCTGAGTCTGCCTCCTGATTTTCTGCCTCTGACTTTTCTTCTGGAGCTTCACTGCTCTCAGCCTTTATCTCCCCGCTCTCTGCTTTGGAAGCCTGCTCTGACCGGACTGCGCTGCTGTCCCCTCCTTCTGCCTGGCTCCCCACCGGAGCTTTTTCTGAGGAGAGCTCTCCCATTTTCTCTGTCCCCGCGCTCTCAGCTGTGTCCTCCAGATACAAAGTGCCGTCAGAGAGCTTAACTGACTGAGCTCCATTCTCAGAGTTCTGGCTCTGTGAATCCGTCTCCTCAGGGTACACATTCCCCTTTATTTCTTCCACCACCACAGGTACGCTCTCCTCTCTGTTATCCTCCCTGTCCCAGGGTCTTGCTCCCTCCGGAAGCACGGAGACGAGAGCCGTTTCCATCTCCTGCATTTTCTGGTAGTTATTGAGCATTGTCACTCCGCCTGCCAGAATCACCAGGGACATGGTGCTGCACACAAGTCCCAGGTTTCTGACTGTATGCCTGTGGCTCATGGCTTCCTTCTTCCTGTCTTCCATCCTCTCCCTGAAATCCCGGATCACCCGGTCCCCTGCGCCGGATTCCACCCGCTTTACATCCTTCCTGCAGATCATGTAATCCTGCATCATCTGATTTCTGTCATAATAGATACAGTACCCCTTCAGCCTGTAGAACCCGTCGTCTGATGTTATGTAAACTGATTCATCTCCCTCGATGCCGCTGTTCAGATACATGAGCTGGTTTTTTTCGCTGAAATACTGGCCATGCTGCTTCCAGTAGTTGAGGGGGCTTAAGGCGCAGCCGGGCGCCCCGCAGAGAAACCAGCCCTGCACGGTTCTTCTGGGAAATGATTCCTCAATATTCTGGTAAGCCTTCTTCCAGGCTGCCTCCGTAAATACCACCTTTTCTCCCTCGGCTGTCACATCCTCCATCTCCAGGGCCCCATCTACGAAAATGAACGGAGTCCCATCCTCGGTTTTCTCCGTTCCCAGCAAAAGCCCCACTCTCAGATCCTGTCCTCCAGTGGGAAAAAGGCGTTTCAGATATGTGCTTACGTAGTCCTCCATGTACAGCTTGACCGTATCGTCCCGGTCTCCTATCTGCCTTATATTTTTCGGCAGCTTTGATAATGGCTCATATAAATCTCCCATTCAGGCTCACCCCGCTTCTCTGTTTTCTGCAGCAGAGCTTGTCCCCCTGCAGCATATTTCTCAGCCGCCGTCTGTCTGTAAGAAAACGGCGGCCCTCTTCCATCTGGGAAATCATATCACAGAGCCTGTAAAAAACTTGTCAAACGAGGGCAGCATTATCCCATAATTTTTCGACAATTCCTATGCTTCTGCTGATGCAGTCGGCCATCCGCATGACCACGGAAAGCCTGACGCTCTGAAGCATCAGCGGATCATAGCTGCTGCAGCTGCCAACAATTCCGGTGATAAAAATATCCCCCACTGCCTGAAGCTCCTTGCTGACGCCGAGTCCCGGCTTCAGGGCCCCCTTTCCCAGTGTCAGATACCCTATATGCTCCCTGTTTCCTACCGACGCGTCCACCGCCACCACAAGGCAGTCATGATAGCAGCTCTGTATCACCCTTACATAGTCCTCCAGATTCATGGCGTGGACCGGCCGTTCCAGAGTTCCGAACACGGACGCGCCGGACACCTCCATTTTCCTGAGCTTATATCCGATTAACGGCCCCAGGCTGTCCCCGGTGGACCGATCGGTGCCAATGCAGAGAAACACAACCCCTCTTTTTCCCTGGCGCAGCTTCTCCTCCTCTATCATCTGATGAAGCCTGGCCGCAAAGGCCTCCGCCTCGAAATTCCTGTCTGAGTTAAAATAGTAGATATCCCGGCTGTCCTTTGCTGCCA
>ULZI01010245.1_pt1 | contig 19867 bp, 20 predicted proteins | sample 1962991 | NCBI WGS metagenome assembly ULZI01 (sample SAMEA4835886, study PRJEB28245) | human gut metagenome | biome: gut microbiome; material: fecal sample | place: Denmark | collected 2008 | reverse complement strand
CAAGTGACTAAAGTCATTGGCTCCCTGGCTAATTAATTGTGGATATTAAAACTATTTTCGATTTGGTTGATGATGACAGTAAAAATTAGAATGGCAAAATTATGTTTGGAAATAATTTTACTGTTATGTATTTTTAGACAGGGTACTTTTGTATCCTGTTTTTCTTGCGCAAAAATCAGAATAAATACCATATTTGATATGATACCAAAAGAGCCGTCAAAAGATTAAGCGAACAAAGTTTCGTAACTGGTTACGTTTTTAAGAAAGGAAAAAATGAAGTGAATAAAAAAGAAATTGCAGAAATCAAGAAACAATTTGCAGTGAAGCATGCCGTTGTGGATGCTATTTCCATGACCTATGTAACAGAAGAAAAGGATATTTTGTTTTCCAAAAAAGAGTATTTACATCAAATGCCAGAAGAAGCAGCAGGGCAGTATTTGGACCTGTTAAAGAAAGGATTAACCGGGAAAATTGGAAAAAATCTTTACACCATGGATTTTCCGACAGTAGATGGAGGAAGTAAAGAAGAAAATGCTTTCCAGCAACTGCGTAAAATGAAAGAAGCAGATCTGATTCGAACGATTATTGATACTTACCAGACCAGCAGTAAATATGTCATTTTAGAAGCACATGGAGTTTATGATGTGCCAGGAGAAGAAGGATACGTCTATGAATTTGTTGAAATTGCCTTGTGTCCGGTTCAGTTGTCAGATGATAAATTAGTTTGCGATGCCAACAAGAAGGTAATCTGCGGCCGTGTAAGAGATATGCTTCTTAGTCCACCTACAGATGCATTTTTATATCCTGCGTTTAACGATCGCTGCGAAGACTTGCACAGCGTTTTGTATTATACCAAAAAACCATCTGTAAAACAGGATTCTATGATTGAATGTATAACAGGAAAAGTAAGGCCATTAAGTACAGATGAAGAAATGGATGTTTTTCATTCTTCTTTAGAAGAAAGTGGCATTGGTTCCATGGAGATTGTAGGACATCTGTATGATCAGATTCAGGAGATGCAGGAGGCTACACCGGATGAAGTGACTCCTAGCTGCGGGTTAAATATGATGGAGAAAATGCTTCGGAACTGTGATGTTCCTGAAGATAATATTAAAACATTTAGACAGATTATCCTGAATAAAATTGGGGAAAACGGACGCCTTCGCTTGGACGGCTTGATGGATACCAAACATTACTGCATCAAAAATAACTACTTTGATATTAAGACAGACCCGGAACTGGCTGGAGATGTGTTTGTAAAAGAAATTGACGGTCAGCGTTATCTGCTCTGTCCAATTAAAGATAGTGAAGTAGAAATCAATGGAATTACATTCCATGCGAAATAGGAGAGAAAAATTATGGATTTACTGAACTTAACAAAAGAAGAATCACAGAATTTGCTGGATTTGCGAAAGGATAAGGTAGAATTGTGCCTTCAGAAAAATAAGCTGCTGGATACAAAAGCTAGAGTTGCTGTTGTGTTGGATTATTCTGGCTCCATGAGAGAATTGTATCAAAACGGCACTGTGCAGGCTACACTGGAGCGACTGTTACCAATTGCATTAAACTTCGATGACAATGGAGCTATGGAGGTCTGGATTTTCGAGAATTCTTACCGAAGGCTGCCAGATGCAAATATGCAGAATTATTATGGATATGTAGACCGGGAGATTTTACGAAAGGGATTTCGCATGGGAGGAACGAACTATGCTCCCGTTATGAAAGATGTAGTTGAAAAATACATTATGGAAAAGCCAGAATCAATTGCAGATTATGTGATTTTCATTACAGATGGAGACTGTTCTGACCGGAAGGAGTCAAAAGAAGAATTAATTCGCAATTCAAAAACTCCGATTTTCTGGCAGTTTGTGGGAATTGGGGATGCGAGATTTGGTTTTCTGCAACGTCTCGATGAAATGTCCGGCCGATATGTAGATAATGCAAATTTTTTTGCATTAAATGATGTGCTGGATATCTCTGATGACGAAATTTATGACCGCTTGCTGGCAGAATTTCCGTCCTGGCTAAAGCAGCCAAAGGTGGAAAATTTGATCAAGGATAAGTACCGGGGAGAACTATTGAAAAAGGGATTTTTCTCCAGTTTCTTCCGTTAAGAAAAAGAAAGGATACCGCCAAGTGCAGTATCCTTTTTTGAAACTTAAATTCGAATTAATTTTTTTCCGCAAATAGGGCAGAAGTTAGCAAATTCTGTATCCGTTCCAAAATCATATCCACAGCATTCGGTTATGCCATCAATTAGTGTGGATTCGCTTCTATCTGTGGTTTTGGATTTTGATTCTTTTTGGGAATTGTCCAATGCTTTTACTGCAATTGCAAACAAAATATCAACCTGTTCATAGGGAAGGCAAAAATCGCACCAATCGAAGCATTCGCCATCTAATACCGGTGAAATTTCGACAGAAGTATCTTTTAATGATTTCATGTTCCGTGGAAATTCTAAGCTGATTTCTGCACACGTAATTTCTTCATGATCCTGATTTGTAAAAGCCAAGAACCTTGGGGATGTTTTAAAATACAATGTAGTGGAATCATATTCAGCACTGTCATACTGTTCTTCAAATTCAACAGATTCCTCGAAACATTCGTAAATGTCTTTTTTCTCCTTCGAGAGAAAGAAATCTCTGGATTCAATCATAATAGTATCGGTTCCATTCAATTCCTTTCTGTATGAGGTTCCAGAAAATGTGCTTCTGGCCAATCCGCTAAGAAATGCTTTCCGCTCCAGAAGTTCTAAGACTTTTTCTTCTGAAAAAATCTTATCCGTTCCTGCAATTCTGTAAGAAGTATCATTGGATGCTGCTTCAATCTGCTGCAAATCCCAATCAACATATCCCATGCTTTTTAAAATTTCCTTATCTTTCTTTGTAAGTTTCATCATTATTTCCTCCTGTATTTGTTTTTTCAGTAGGAATATGGAAGAATATCTATTTTTGATTTGAGAACAAATTTTTTCTTCTTTTCCCATATTGATTTTGAAATAAGAATACAGGAGGAATGAATATGAAGACAGTTATTATTAAAGAAAATGGAACTGAAACTGTTAGTTATGAATTTACAGAAGCGGACTTAGAATTGTTAAAAAAGCCACTTCCTGATGCACCATGCCAAAAATGTAAAGTTACAGATTCCTGTTGCGGATGTCCAGAGTATGAATCTTATAAAAGAATGATACAGCCATATGAGGACAATGGCATTTTCGATTTAGCATTTGCATTGAGGGCAATGACTTCTCTGAAAAAACAGATGAATGAACTTCAGGAAAAATACGAAGAGTACGAGAAGGATATTCCACCAGAAATCAGGGAATTCGTTCATGAAAATGTTAAGGAAGAGGAGGGAAAAATATGTTCGATTTCTGGAATACAGTGAAAGGAAATAACCTAGCTGACGTACTCATACAGGAACTGCCAAAACTTACTGCACCAAAGAAGCAGAAAATGGTAGAATCTCAAAACGACAACGAAACACGAAAAGCTATTGAGGAATATCTGAAAAAGGGATATTGCCTGGTTAACACTGTTCAGCTTATAGGTTCTGTGTTATTAATCTTCGAGAAATAGGAGATACCTTTATGGTGTCTCTTTTTCTTTAAACAAAAAGACCGCCCATACCGGACGGCCTTCGAAAAAGAGAGGAAGAGAAAATAATTGGCACGGATTGCCAAGATAATTGTTTTAGTTTAGAGGGCCACCTTATAATCACGAACAAAACAAGAGGAGTGGCAGCCCTCTGTCCCTTTGGACAATTATAGTATAACAGATTGAAAAATACTGGAAATTTTTGGGCAAGAAAATTCGCATATAATCCGAATTTTACGGTTTCAAATCTTTTTGTGCATAAAAAACAAGAATCGTACCTTTTGTATTATAATCATGTTATAGTAGAAGTATTTTGTATACAGAGAATCTTCCATATTCTTTTTGAAAATAAAAATACAGGAGGAACATTATGATCGCAAATAAAGCACAAGAAGAAGTAATAAGAACCATTGACGGCCAGCTGATTGTCATTGCATGTCCAGGTAGTGGAAAAACCACTACTTTGGTACACCGGATTCATCATATGGTGGCAAACTGTGGGATTGATTCATCCCATATTTTGATGATTACCTTCACCAATGCAGCAGCCAAGGAGATGAAGGAGCGTTATCAGAAAATATATGGGCAAGATGAAGTAACCTTTTGCACAATCCATTCCCTGTGCCTTGCTATTTTAAAGAAATTCTGCGGGTTAACCAATGATAATATCCTTTCGGATGCTCAAGAATTTTTCTTTCAGGCACTGCGAGGAAACAAGAAAATTAATGATAAGGCTGAATTTATCAAGCTGCTGGTTACGGATATTTCCGTCGTAAAAAACAACAGTCTGGATTTGATGGAGTACCGGCCACAGTGTTGTGATGACCAGAAATTATTCCAGCAGATGTTTGAACAATATGAGGAGTACAAAACTCGTTATCAGTTGATTGATTTTGATGATATGTTGTTGAAAGCTTATCAGTGTATGCAGGAAAATCAGGAATGTCTGGCATGGTTACGGGATAAATATCAATATATCCAGGTGGATGAGTATCAGGATACGAATTTTTTGCAGAGGGATTTAATCTATCTTTTAGCAGGTGAACATGGAAATCTTGCTGTTGTAGGAGATGATGACCAGTCTATTTATGGTTTTCGTGGTGCAAGGCCGGAAGTCATGCTTCGTTTCCAGGATTTTTACCCTGATGTCAAGTTTGTACGCATGAATACCAATTATCGTTCTTGCAGCGGAATTATTAAAGCGGCTGATCAATTAATTAAAAATAATACCAGCCGTTTTGAAAAAGAATTCCAGGCGTTTCATGAAGAAGAAGGGACCGTAAGGCAATATGTGTCTAAGGACCGTCCGGAGGAAATTCTAAAGATAGCTGCCATGATACAGGAGTTAATCCAGGCTGGAGAAGACCCATCAGAGATAGCTGTTCTGTATCGTACTAACCAGCAAGCTGAATTGGTGGCAGATACTATGATGAGCATGAAAATTCCATTTGTCTCTACAGAGAAAATTCCAAGTCGGTATCAGCATTGGATGTTCGAAGATATCAAAAGCTACAGGAAGCTGGCTGAAGAAGAAGGGTGGACCAGGCAGGATCTATTCCGGGTGCTGAATCATCCGCAGCGGTTCCTACAGGACTATAAATACATCCAAGCAGGCCTTGATTTGAAGAAGATGCGACAGGTAGCCTACCAATTAAATCCAGTACAATGGAAACGGAACAATATCATAGATGCCATTACAGAGTTCTTTTATGCGTTAAGCCGTATGAAGGATCAGAATCCAGTTGATTTTTTAAAATGTATGAAGCAGTTTGCGGAATATATGAAATATCTTCATGAATATGCAAAATTCCGGAACACCGATGCTTCAGAACTTACCAGTATTTGGAAGAAATATGAGGAAGATGCAGAGAAATACAATGACTGGAAGGAATGGGGAAATTACATCCTCCAGTACAACCGTATGATAGCAGAAGCAAGAAATAATAAAGTGGGTGTACGTTTAAGTACCATGCATGGATCCAAAGGTTTGGAATGGAAACACGTCTTCATCATTGATTGTATCGATGGCATGTGTCCCTATGTAAAAGCGGAAGGAAATGCTGCAATTGAGGAAGAGCGACGTTTATTTTATGTAGCCATGACCCGGGCAAAAGAACATTTATATTTATGTTCTTACCGGGAAAACAATGGAAAGTCCGTGAAGCAGTCGCCATTTCTTACCGTTAAAAGAAATGTTAAAAAGCGCCCAGTTTCTACGGAAATCGGATTGATTCCAAAAAAGAAAAAACGCTGATGTTGCTGGAAAAGAGATGCCTTTATGGTGTCTCTTTTTCGAATTTTAAATTTTTGATTTTACCATATTGTATTTGTATTACTTATAACAGGAGAAAACAAAACAATGATTTATCATATAATAGCAGTGTCTCACTGCTCGGGTTATTCAGGCCCCGTAGGGTGAGGCATATTGCACTCACCAAATACTGTGTCATTTGACCTTTTGGAGGAGTATAAATTTACACAGTAACTGAACTGTCGGTCTACTGCAAAGATCACGATTTTTGCCTTTGGAGAGGTATAAATTTACATTAAAATCAAAATCATTGTTTTGTAATCTTAAGAGATGCCTATACGGTGTCTCTTTTTCTTTTTCAAAATCATCCATATTTCTTTTGTAAATTAAGAAAATAGGAGGAAATAATGATGAAAACAGGAGACATTCGAAAAATATTGATTGACTACTATGGCGGAAAGGAAGAACGGATTGTAGTGCTTCTGGGAGAAACAGACACAAAATATTGTTTCTTCAACATGGATGGAGTGCAATTTGAAGATATCCCTCCGCACTCTCGTGACTTTAGTCATGAGTTAGGCGTCAATCCCATAAAAGAGCCTCAATTTCTTGCACAAAAAACAAATAAAAAATCATATTTGTTATACTAATAAAAAGAACAAGAAATAGCTCTTTTATGGCAATCGAATTAAGATAGTGTTTCTTATAACCTATAAAATAAGAGTTCATATTACATATATAAAAAAGAAAGGAGCTTTGCGGTATGAGATGTTATTCTTTGTATTCGGTAAAAATAAAACATTATAATCATATTTTAAAAGAAACTATTTCTCTTTATCGCAAAGCGACGGATTTCTTTCTTCAAGTTTGTCTGAAAGAATGGGACGTTCTTTCTACCAAAACTGCACATCAAAAGCTATTGTATATGGAGCAGTTATGTCATCAGACAAAGAAAAACCCAACTGTTAAATATACAACATTCGATCAGAAGTTTTATAAGTTTCCTAGTTATTTGCGAAGAGCTGCGATTACGGAAGCCATTGGTAAAGTATCTTCCTATAAAAGTAATCTGGAAAACTGGGATAATGAAAATCCGGCTACTCGTGGGAAGAAACCTTCGCTACCAAAAGCAGGGCTGATTTACCCATGCTTGTACCGAGGTAACATGTACCTCCAGACCGAGGAATATACTGCAAAAATCAAGGTGTATGTTCGCAATACATGGGATTGGATCGATATCCAGCTTCGTAAGTCAGATGTGGATTATATCGCCCATCATTGTAGCAATAGAAAGCAGTGTGCTCCTACGTTACAGAAGCGTGGGCATCAATGGTTTTTAGATTTTCCATTTGAGGAATCCATTGTTTTAAACGATACTTCTGTTTACGAGCAGAGCATTCTTGCAGTAGATTTAGGGCTTAATTCCAGCGCAACCATTGCAGTCATGAAAGCAGATGGCACGGTCCTTGGCAGATATTTTTTACGTCTGACAAAGGAATACGACTCTCTGACTCATGCAGTCAATCGAATCAAGAAAGCACAGCAGTATGGGAATCGCAAAACCCCACGATTGTGGGCGAAAGCAAATGGTATTAATACTCACATTGCAACAAGAACTGCAACTTTTATTATGGACATTGCAGCGCAATACAATGTAAACGCTATTGTATTTGAACATTTAGACACTTCTGGTAAAAGGAAAGGTTCTAAAAAACAGAAACTGCATTTGTGGAAGAGTCAGTATGTACAGACTATTGTAACAGACAAAGCTCATCGTTTGGGTATGCGAGTCAGTCATATCTGTGCTTGGGGAACCAGTAAATTTGCCTTTGATGGCAGTGGTATTACGCTTCGTGGAATGAATGCAAATCTTTCATCCTATAGTGTATGCCAGTTCCAAAACGGCAAAATTTATAACTGCGACTTAAATGCAGCGTATAATATTGGGGCACGGTACTATATCCGTGAGATTTTAAAATCCTTGCCTGCGAAGGTAAGGTTGGTCATTGAGGCAAAAGTTCCTCAGTTAGCTAAGAGAAGCACCTGCACGTTATCTAGTCTATTTAGCTTAAATGCGGAGCTTATTCTTTCGTAGAGTAAGAATTCTGAGTTTCATGCCGTATACTAGAAACGAAGTTCCTGTCGCCTAAAGCGACTACGTGTATAAACATTTATAGGAAGCACGTGACTTTAGTCATGTGAGGCTTCACAAATATTTCCGCAAAGGTAGCTTTGTTTACGAGGAATATGATGGCACCATTCAGATGTGTAGTGATGCCAAGAATGATCCAAATTGCAAGAAATATCTGAAGCGATATGCAAAAACGCTTCCAGCAAAGCAAAAGCCAGTGTCTTACCTTGGGCTTGGGGACAAAGACTGGCTGTATTGTACAACTGAGTACAGAATAGAATTGAAAAGCCATTAACGAGGGAATATGCAGAAGAAGTTGCTAGGAAATTTTCGAAATGATAAGAAAAGAGATGCCTTTATGGTGTCTCTTTTTCGTACATACAAATCTTAGATTATAATTTCGTAAGAAATATTCTCCCATATTAAGAAATATGTCTACAACAATGGGAGGAAGTATCATGAGTTACAAAAGAGTTATATACGTACCAAAAACAACAGCTTCATATCTTAAAGATATTTTGACATTAAATCCAGAGGAGTTGTTTTCTAAATATAGCACATTACAGGGAGTAGTGTTCCGCCAGAAAATTGTATTTACAAAGGATGTTTCAGCGGAACTAAAAATTTCTTTAAATTCAAATGGAGAACCTAGTGTGGACGGATACTTGAAAGAAAAATGTTATCTTGGGGAAGATATTTCAAATATTCCATGTACAGAAGGTAGTGAGGATTTCTTTGGAGGTTGGAAATTTAACGAAAGATGAGATGCCTTTATGGTGTCTCTTTTCTTTTACAAGCAAAAAATTAAAAACATCCATATTAAAATAAATTTACATAACAGGAGGAAGAAATTATGAATTTCCCATTTCAAAAGAAAAAAACATTAAGCAAAGAAGAAATTGCAGAACTTCTTAATATGTCACCAGAGGCATACGAATCATTTGAGCATGCATACCAAACGATTGGTATGAAGCAAGAGACGGATAATTTTCTAGATATCAGTATCAAAGACATGAAGAAGGAATGCTGTGATGTACTACCCATTCCTGAAAAGTTGGAAGAAATCAGTAATCGTATTGTAAGGGAATTACTTGGAGTCAGTCGCATGATGGTTTGGAAGAACGGAAATTTGATTCAAGAACAGTTTCCGGAAGTCCAGGACTTGGTAGGTTTGGAAGAGCTTCAAGTATTTCCAAGTGAAGTTTCGCCGCAACTTACCAGTCGTTACTTGCAACGAGATGTTGCAGATGATGACTCTATGATACTTTATCTTTATACGCAGTATCAAAAGGAAAAGAATCCCAAAAAGAAACAGCAGTTATATCATGTATTCCGGCAAGGGTTGGATTTTCAAGATTTGAATCCAGTAATATACGAATTGTTAGGAAGGAATCAAAACAGCATAGAAAACTGGTTTCCGCAATTATGCGTAGGAGTACAAAAACAGGACTTCTTTAAAATTCCAGATACGACAATCTTACAGGTTCCGCTTCCGATGTTGTAGCTTGATCGTCTGGATTACGGATGTCTTACCACAGCAACGATGCAAATCGTGAATCGTTATTGTAAAGAAGTGTTTCTGTTAGAAGAAAACAAAGAGTATTTTGTAAAAACCGGCGTGTATTCCAGCAAGTATGATTTCCGGAATGCCCATGTGCATGGAGAAAAGGAAGTGCAGGAGTTAGGGGAATACCTGTTGTTTATCAGTCACCAGGCAAGCCAGCTTGCTGCTCCTTTGATGCGGCCATGTACCTATGGCCCCGGGACGACCAGAACCTGGGTGGTGCGGGAGTATATTAAAGATACAGAAAACAACCCATGTATTTACAAAGGACTTCCCCTGCATACAGAATACCGGTTGTTTATAGACTTTGATAACAATGAAATATTGGGCATCAGTCCATACTGGGAACCGAATGTTATGAAGCAGCGGTTCGGCCATGCTGAAGATTCAGGCAGCCCACATAACGTTCATGACTATATTATCTACCTGAAGCATGAAGAGACATTAATGAATCGTTATGAAGACAATAAGGATATGCTAGTAGAAAGAGTACAGAAGATGCTCCCGGATATCCCACTTCAAGGGCAATGGAGTCTGGATATCATGCAAAATGGAGAGGATTTTTATATCATCGATATGGCACTTGCGGTAAATTCTGCTTTGGTTGAATGTGTTCCAAAAGAAAAATTAAAAGCAGTGCAAGAATGCTGGCTTCCAGAGAAATGAGGATAGTAGGAAAGGAGGCACTATAGTGTCTCTTTTTCTTGCATAAAAATCAAAAAATTTTTGCTCCTGATATACTAATGAAAAAGGAGGAAGAAGTCATGATTACAATTAAAGATTTTAAAACGGGAGAACCGTGTTATATTGTTGAAAAAAGTTATGGAAGAGGAAAAAATCTCGAAGTGAAAGAAGCCGTTGTAGAAAAAGTAGGACGAAAATATGTAACTGCAAATTGTCCATGGGAACGAAAATACGAAAATTTCAATGCAGATTATCTGATGGAAGCAACTTCCTATGGCAGCAGCAGCTATCTGTTTCCATCGAAAAAAGCAGTAGAAGAGTATGTAGAAAAAGAAGAACTGATTCGGTTTCTTAATCGTTTGGATTCTTATCACTATGAGCGTTGTTCCCTGGAAGATTTAAAGAAGATTATGGAGATCTTGAAAAAGTATAATTTGTTTTCTTGATTTTCCTCATATTATGGTTAAAAAACAATCACAGGAGGAATCATAGCATGAGAACAAAGGATATATTAGTGAATGGATTTAGGGATTTAGCAACACTGCTTCAGTATCTGTATATGTCGGAAGATCACGTCATTGAGGTAGAAAACGCTATTGGAGTACCATTACGGATTCGGATGGATGAGAATTTGAGATGTTTTTGCAAGAACCTGAACTTCCCGGATTTGCCAGAGTCGAACTGGACTGAGGAAATGAGCGTGCCTACCATCATGGCAATCATCGACCAGTTGAAGGAAAAACCGGCAACAGAATTCCCCAAAAGTTTCCCGTCCAGATGGGAAGAAATAAAGACCCTAACATGTACCCAGCTGTCACTCAACAGAAAATAACAAGAAGCACACCTTCATGGTGTGCTTTTGTCTTGTGTTAGAAGCGGTAAATGGTGCTGTTCATGGATTTTACCAGAGTAGAATTCTGATCTTCCCCCATGTTATTCAGTGCATCCTCAACTGCATACATTTTGCTGTCAATCATATCCAGGAAATGAAGCATCTCTGCTTCGATTGTTTTCGGTACAACAATGGCACCATATTCCTGTTTCCCATGATGGCTGGCAATCATATGCAGCAGCTGCAACTTTGTATCATCTGGAAGCTTAAAGCGAAGTGCATAGTCTTCAAGTAAGTTCATTCCAAGATACAGGTGTCCCAGAAGGCTTCCGGTCAGTGTGTATTCTGCACTGCCCATGATGGAAGTATCCAGTTCCATTAATTTTCCAATATCATGCAGGTAAACACCGCTGATTAAAAGATCACGGTTTAACATTGGATAGAGGTCACACTGTAAGTCAGCGTTTTTACCCATACGGTACATGTGATAAATAAGACCCCCATACAGGTTGTGATGCATGGACTTCGCTGCTGCCCAGTACATGAGTGGCTGTTTGTAATCCATCAGGATAGCAAGCAACATCTCACGAAGTTCTGGCATTTCAATCTTTTTCACCCTGTCCATGATGGATGCCATCATCGTGGCAATGTCTTCTGGAACCTTGCGTACAAAATCTGACGCAGGAAGAGGAGTCGGCAGAACCATATCGGTATCGTAAGAGCGGTTGTTGTTATATAAAGAGGTTCGGATATCCATGTTAACAACCGTATCTTTATAGCACTCATATTCAGCTACTGTTGCATCCCATTTCCTGATATCTGCAACCGATTCTCCGTCGGTCACCTGAAAAACAACGTAAGGACGATTATTCTTCGTCATACGTTCTTCTAATCCAATCACCAGTACATTTAAGTCTTTCTTTGTTCCAACTTCTAATTCATTTAGTTTTTTCATAATGAATTCCTCCTATTATTTTTAATCGCATTTAATATGGAAGAATTATAAAAAAGAAAAAAGCCACCGTCTGGCAGCTTTCTTCAAGGAGGTCTATCGAAATTCGGGCGGCAAAGCCCTAAGTAAAATGTCTGTTTTATGGAAGCTGCAAGCAAAACACGAACAATATCAAAACAAGAGGAAAACACTTGCAGCTCCCGTTGTCCCTTTGGACAATTATAGTATAGCACATCCAAATATACCGGAAATTTTTGGGCATGGAAATCTGCAAGTTTTTAGGAAAGTTAATTTTTTACATATTTCTTTTGTAAAAACAAAAACAGGAGGAATTAAATATGTTAAACAACGAATTTTACCCAACACCTATATCTCTTCTGGAGAAAATCTTTATCGGCATGGAATGGAAAGATATCCATACCGTTCTGGAACCATCCGCAGGAAAGGGAGATATTGTACAATATCTGATGGAACATGCGAATATAAGTGCTAATGGATATCAGTATAGTAAGAAACTGGATATCGACTGTATTGAAAAGGATGAAAATTTGCAGAAAATATTAGTCGGGCATGGATATCGGCTTGTTCACGATGATTTTCTAACATTCAACACATTTAAAGAATATGATTTGATTGTTATGAACCCATCATTCAGTAATGGAGATAAGCATCTTTTAAAAGCGCTGGATATGCAAAAAGACGGCGGAGGAATCATCTGTATTTTAAATGCTGAAACCATACGAAACCCCTATTCTCTGGCCAGACAGGAATTGCTTCGTCAGCTAGAAACTTATCAAGCGGATATATCCTTTTTGACAGGTGCTTTTGAACAGGCTGAACGCAAAACGTCTGTGGAAATTGCAGTTATTAAAGTTGATATACCAAAAAAGAGGAAAGAATCTCGTATTTTTTCAGAATTAAAGAGCGCTTATTATGCAGATGAAAGGCAACAAGAAGAAACTGGACTTTGCGTAAATGATTTCGTGAAGGCAACGGTAAAACGGTACGAGTTAGAAGTACAGGCAGGGATTTCTCTTATTCGAGAATATCAGGCAATGGTACCGCACATAATGTCTTCTTTAAAGGAAAATCCATATGCGAAACCTTTGATACAACTAAAAGTAAATGGAACAGACGATTTTACAATTAATGATTATGTGAAAAATGTCCGTAATAAATATTGGACAGCATTGTTTCAGGATCCCCGGTTTACGAATAGTATGACTTCTAATCTTCTGGATGAATATCGAAAGAAAGTAGATGCCCTGGCTGATTATGATTTTTCTTTGTACAACATTTACACGATTCAGCTGGAAATGAGTAAAAACCTGACAAAAGGGATTGAGGATTGTATCATTGGACTTTTTGATGAACTGTCTTATCAGTATTCCTATACCAATGAGTTTAGCAAGAACATTCAGTTTTATAATGGATGGAAGACTAACAAGTGCTGGATAATTAATAAGAAAGTCATTCTTCCATTTTATGACGCATGGAGTTTCATGGGGCGATATGATCCAGCTTCCTATAAAGTATTCAAAAAACTTTCTGATATCGAAAAAGCACTGGATTACCTAAATGGAAGTGTGTCCAATGAAAGGGCATTGCAAGAATCTTTGCGAGCAGCAGAAAAAGAAAATCAGACGAAGAAAATTCCATTACGATACTTTACTGTGACTTTTTACAAGAAAGGTACCTGCCATATTGAGTTTACAAACTTGGAACTTTTAAAGAAGCTGAACATTTTCGGTTCTCAAAGGAAGGGATGGCTACCACCTGCTTACGGAAAAAAATCCTATGAATCAATGTCTAGGGAAGAACGGGAAGTAGTAGATGCATTCGAAGGGAAAGATTCCTATGAAAAAGTCATGGTACAATCTTCGTATTATTTGGTCGAAGAACAACAGTTTCTCCCCCAGATTGCATAATAATCGTATTGTTAACTACAAAAAGAGATTCTATACGGATCTCTTTTTTGTTTTTTAAGAAAACCGGACGGGAATTCTCGGTAATTTAATTACAGCGTAGTTCACGATTGAAATACCATATTAAAAATCATAAAAGAAAGCGAGGATAATAAAGAAAATGAAGTATTTAACGGATTATATTAAAGAAAAAAATGAAAATACATTAGTTGTCGGAGGAACAGCTTCAGGAAAAACAAGTTTGGTTGTTCTTCCGACTTTACTACAGAGAGATGGAAGTTATATATTTTATGATGCGACTGGAATGCAATATCAAAAATTAGCAGCCGATTTTTTGCGAGATGGATATCGAGTTCGTATCCTTAATATAAAGGATAAAGAAAAGACGGATGGATACAATCCAATTGCTTATGTACAAAAAATGGAAGACGCAATTATGATAGCAGAATACTTGGTCGAAAAAAAAAGAAGATGTGGATGTATTTTTTTGTGAAGCAGAAAAACAATTTCTTGCAGCATGTATTTTATTTGCAGCAAAGCAAAAAGTTCCGAATAATAATTTTCGGGCAATATTAGATGTATTAAAGGGCTGTCAGCATGACCAGAGTTTTACGATTTGTGAATATCTACAAGAACAGTTTTCAAAAATATCAGACTCTAATGTTTCAAATCAGTTGTGTGGGGTAGTAAAAAGATTATCAGAAAAAATCTTAAAAGTTCTGGTTGTTTCCGCTTGTACTAAAATATGTGAACTGGCAGATATTTTGAGAAAAGATGATATAAATTTACCTACAATTTCAGAACAGAAAACCATTGTATTCCTGGTTCCGAATATAAGAGATCAAAAGTATAATTTTATTCTCTCCTTATTTATAGAACAATCAGCCCGTGTATTGATGAAAGATACAAATAAGTTTCCTGTTTCCTATGTTTTGGATGAATTTGCGCAATTAGAAAGTATTCATAATCTAAACTATTTACTAATGGCAACAAGAAGATTTCATATTAAATTCATGATTTCTGTTATGGATATAGAACAAATTCAAATGACGTATCCATATGAATGGGAGCGTCTTATTTCTTCAATTCAAAATGTAGTTTATCTTAGGAATTATGAGCCAAAGACGGTAAATTATATGAAAAAGTATTTTGCATCTGTAGGAGTTTACAAAAAAGATTTTGAAACTGCTACAGGAAAAGACACAAGTTCTGAACTTGCGTTATATGAGCAATTTCTAGATAAGAAAATTTATGGGAAACTTGATGATGTAATTTTGGTTTTAAATAATAGAGAATATCATGTTTTGCCAAAACATAGTCTCCTACAATTTTTTGTGGAATATACCATGGAAGGTGATTGTTGATGACTCAGATGGAAAGGCAAGAACAATTAATTCAATTTGCTAGAAGGTACGGTTACACCGCTGGAGATTTGTTAAAACAGGCGGAATTTATGGAACAGTATGGAATTGTAATGCATCGAAACTTGTGTATGTACCAGGCAGAAGAATTAAAACTTGTGGCCATTGAAATGCAAAATGATAAAACTTAAATATTTATAGTCTTCCATATTGTTTGTATCAAACAAAAACAGGAGGATGTAAATATGACATCAATAACGATTGCGGTAATCAATAACAAGGAACATGAGGAGCACAGCAGGCGTGTCTGTCAATATGCGGCTATCTTAGCAAAAGAAGTGGCAAAACTGGATGCTTCCATTGAACCAGATATGATTGAGCAGGCTGCTTTGTATCATGATATTGGTAAGGCGAACATTCCAAATGAAATTCTTGATAAACCAGGAAGACTTACAGAAGAAGAATTTGTTCTTATAAAAAGACATTCTGAGTTTGGAGCAGATTATCTGAAAAAAGAAGAAAAGAAAAGTCCGGTCATGCATATGGCGTATGAAATCGCACGGTGGCATCATGAACGTTTTGACGGACACGGGTATCCGGACCATCTGGTCGGAAATCAGATTCCGATGGCAGCACAGATTACATCGGTTGCAGATGTGTATGACGCATTAACCAGCAAACGTTCTTATAAGGAAGCATTTTCTCCAAAGCAGGCTATTGAAATGATTCTTCATGGAAAATGTGGAGCGTTTAATCCAGAATTATTATACTGTCTGAAAAAATGCCAAAAAGCCTTCATTTGTATTGGATGATATTTGAAAAGAGATTCCTTCATGGAGTCTCTTTTTTTAAAACGTAACCGGTTACGAAACTTCGTTCGATTTTCTTTGTATCCAGATGTTCGGATTTCGCCATATTTTTTATGTAGTTCAAATGAGAAATCATTAAAGGAGGATAAAAATGAAAATTCTTAAAAGAAACGGACAGGAAGTTTTGTTTGACTCATCAAAAATCAAACGTGCAGTGGAAAAAGCAAATACAAGTGTAACTGAACAGGAACAAGCAAGTAAAGATGAGATTTCGATGATTGCAGCATCCATCGAAGCAAAATGTGAAGCAATGGATAGAATTCCATCTGTAGAAGAGGTACAGGATATGGTAGAAGACTTGCTAATGAGCTTTGGCAGAAAAAAATTAGCAAAGAATTATATCACTTACCGATATACCAGAGCATTAGCCAGGAAGGCAAATACAACAGATGATCAAATTCTTACCTTATTGGACTGCAGTAATGAAGATATTAAGCAGGAAAACTCCAATAAAAATCCAGTGATTGCTTCAACCCAGAGGGATTACATGGCTGGGGAGGTAAGCAGGGATTTGTGTAAGCGGTTGCTGTTGCCTCCAGATGTAGTAAAGGCACATGAGGAAGGAATCATCCATTTTCATGATACCGACTATTTCACGCAGAGGATATTTAACTGCTGCCTAATTAATCTAGAAGACATGCTCCAGAATGGCACTGTAATTTCCGAAACCATGATTGAGCGTCCACGCAGTTTTTTGACGGCCTGTAACATTGCTACACAGATTGTCGCACAGGTGGCCAGCAACCAGTATGGTGGGCAGACCATCAGCCTTGCACATCTGGCTCCGTTTGTGGATGTCAGCAGAAGAAAAATCCGCAAACAGGTGATAGAAGAACTGATGTGTATTGTGCATACGGAAGAAGATGTTACCCGCATCACGGAACAACGTGTCAGAAGGGAAATCAAGGCAGGTATCCAGGAAATTCAGTATCAGGTTATTACGCTGATGACATGCAACGGTCAGGCTCCGTTCATTACCGTAAACCTGTATCTGAATGAAGCAAAAAATGAACAAGAAAAACATGACCTGGCACTCTGCATAGAAGAACTTTTAAAGCAACGGATTCTTGGTGTTAAAAATGAAGCTGGAGTTTACATCACACCCGCATTCCCAAAACTGGTGTATGTTCTGCAGGAAGATAATATCCACGAAGGAGATCCTTATTATTATTTGACCGAACTGGCTGCAAAATGCACAGCAAAACGTATGGTGCCAGATTATATTTCTGAAAAAATCATGATGAAGCTGAAAGGCGATACTTACCCATGCATGGGATGTCGATCCTTCCTTACCCCGGATCGTTTTATGGATGCTGGAGTAGGCAATATCAGTAATGCAAAGAACTATGTAGAAGGGCAGCATAAATACTACGGCAGATTTAACCAGGGAGTTGTGACAATCTCCTTACCGGATATAGCGTTGTCTTCTGGAAAAGATATGGAGAAGTTTTGGAAGATAATGGATGAACGTCTGGAACTTTGCCACAAGGCACTGAGATGTCGCAATGAACGGTTGAAAGGAACACTTTCTGATATTTCTCCTATTCACTGGCAATTTGGAGGAATCGCCAGATTAAAACCAGGGGAAACCATTGATAAGTTACTCTACAATGGATATTCTACCATTTCACTTGGGTATGCCGGTTTGTATGAATGTGTGAAATATATGACCGGCAAATCCCATACCGAAGAAAAAGAATTTGGTTTATCTATCATGCAGCGATTAAATGATGCGTGTGCAAAATGGAAAGCAAAGGAAAACATTGATTATTCTGTATATGGATCTCCGATTGAAAGTACAACTTATAAGTTTGCAAGATGCTTGCAGAAGCGTTTTGGTATTATCGAAGGAATTACAGACAGGGGATATATAACCAATTCTTACCATGTACATGTCACAGAAGAGATTGACGCATTTACAAAGTTAAAATTTGAATCCGAGTTCCAGGCATTAAGCCCAGGCGGAGCGATTTCTTATGTAGAGGTTCCTAATATGCAGGATAATATCCCAGCGGTATTACAAGTAATGCGTTTTATTTATGAGAATATTATGTATGCAGAATTAAATACAAAATCTGATTATTGCCATGTGTGTGGATATGACGGCGAGATTCAGATTGTAACGGATCAAGATGGAAAACTGGTTTGGGAATGCCCTAATTGCGGCAATTGTGACCAGACAAAAATGAGTGTTGCAAGACGAACCTGTGGATATATTGGAACACAATTTTGGAACCAAGGAAGAACTCAGGAAATCAAAGACCGGGTAATGCACCTGTAAAAGGAGAGTAGTTATGAATTATGCAACGATTAAGAACTGTGATATAGCCAATGGTCTTGGGGTCCGGGTGTCTTTATTTGTATCTGGCTGCCGCCATCACTGTAAAAACTGCTTTAATGAGGTTGCCTGGGATTTTCAGTATGGACAGAGATTCACAGAAGAAACAGAAGATTATCTTCTTTCATTATTGGAGCCTGAGTATATCAATGGTCTTAGTATCCTTGGAGGCGAACCAATGGAGCCAGAAAATCAAGGCCCTTTGCTTGCGTTTATAAAAAAGGTAAAAGAGCAGTATCCTCAAAAGGATATCTGGTGCTATACCGGATTTACCTTGGAGGAGCTGGTTGGAGATAGCAGGGCGCATACAGAGAGGATAAAGGACCTATTGTCCTACATTGATGTTTTAGTAGACGGGAAGTTTATAGACGCAAAAAAGGATATCACATTAAAATTCAGGGGGTCTTCGAATCAGAGACTCATAGATGTAAAAAAAAGTTCTGTCGAACAGCGGATTGTTTTGTTTAATAAATGAACTGCTCGGTAATTCAATTACCGAGTAGTTCACCGCCTTTTCTACGTCCGCACGAGAAGTAATTACCATCCCCGCATCAATATATGATTGCACCTGCTGCGCTATTGTTAATATTTGTTTTGGATATTGATACATAAAACATCCCATAAATGAAAAGTCCCACCGGGTTGCGCATGAAAAATCAGAGGCGTGGTGGGTTCTGTTATTATCATAATACAACTTTTATTGCGGTTGTCAAGATTCCTTTTCAAAAAAGAATACAAGCTTCTACTATTTCCTTTGGTAGATTCCTTCATAGAGTCTTTTTTTTCTTGTTTACGTGTAAAATTCCATATTTATGTAGAATAAAATTTGTAAAATTTTTTCATACAAATGGCAGCGAAAACCTTGGGAAGCCGCATAAATACTAAGTCTTTTTCCCACGCAAGTGGGAGTGTTCCTGATCCGGATACGTTACACTACATCAGACAGTTCTTTTTCCCACGCAAGTGGGAGTGTTTCTTTACAAGAATTAGAGATGCCTTTACGGTGTCTCTTTTTCTTGCCCAAAAATCTGAATTTCTTCCATATTTTTCATAATAGCAAGGAAAGGAGAAGAATCATGACAACGGAATCAAGATTTGATCATAAATGGATGGAAAATTTAACGGCTTACGTAGACTACATTAAGAAAAATTACCGTTTTCCGACCAGCACCACTATATATCAAGGACATAAAATTGGATACTGGATTCGAAATCAGATGAATACAAGAAGGAATGGCTGTCTGGCAGAGGAAAAAGAGCGTTTATTGGACTGTTTTATGCCGCCGTGGAAGAAAAATCAAATAGAAAAAAAAGACTACCTAGTATAGAATAAATTAAATCTCTACTATATATTTTGAGGA
>ULZI01028526.1_pt1 | contig 20394 bp, 18 predicted proteins | sample 1962991 | NCBI WGS metagenome assembly ULZI01 (sample SAMEA4835886, study PRJEB28245) | human gut metagenome | biome: gut microbiome; material: fecal sample | place: Denmark | collected 2008 | reverse complement strand
AAGGCTCTGTGATAATTATCTGCAGGCTGTCAAAGTAATCTAGAGAAACGTGGGTGCCGGATAGTAAACGATATACAATATGATGTCTGCAGATGGTTTCTATTTTTGCATTGACATAATCGGTGTTGGAAGCGGTACTATCATCCGGCAGCAAATTTCTTGGAATCTTGACTTTATCCCCTACATGGAATTTGGAAATATCCTGTCTCAACTTCGAAATAGGCAGCCCTTTCTTTAAGACTAAATCTTCTTTTTCAGGTGGTTTTTCATTTGAAAATCGGTTCATTTTTCTTATAATTGTTTTCCTTTCTTTTTTCTTAATTTTAAAACAGAACAAATACATCATGTTTTTTGAGCATACGATTTTTAAATTTATGTAGTCAAAAGAAAAAACTACCGCATTTGCGGCAGCTTTTTTCCATGAACGATAAATTACCGTACAGGTTCTCTCGAACTGTAACTGGTTTGAATTACAACAGGCAGGATTAATTCCATCTGGTGTTCCTCTTCTATGAAGACAGGAGCTTGGGGACGATGAAAATGGAGGGTGATATTTTCATTTTTCAAAACCTGAAGGGAGTCTTTTAGATAGGAACCATTTAAACCGATGTGGATGTCTGGACCTTTTACTACTGTAGATAACTCTATGAAAGAATCTCCTTTTATGCTTGGTTTATTACTTAATGTCGTACCATGTTCTGTAATATTCAGGATAACTGTATCATCCAACAGTGTAGCCACGAGAATAGCTTCTAAAAATTCCTGCCGGTTTACGGACATGGTGGTGACACTTTTTCTGGCATTTAGAATATTCTCAATGTTTGGATAAGATTCCGCTCTTGTTTTTGCAAAAACTTCAACCCCCTCCCCAGAAACCAAAATGCTCTGTCCATCCGTTTCCATATAAGCTTTTCCATCAGAAAGTGCAATAGCTTCTTTTAAGAACTCTCCCGCAACGACAAAGTCATACTGTACCTTGCCTTCTCCAGAGCTACAAATGGAAATGCGTTTTCCATCCAAAGCAGTGACCCGCAGGCCATTTTCCAAGACTTCAATGTGGTAAGCGCTAAATAAGCCATTCATGGCATCCTTTTTTGCCAGGGCATGGGAGCAATTTAAAAACTGTTCCTCAATCTGAAGGCGGTGGATTGGCTTGAATGATGCAGGTTCTGGCCAATTATAATCCTGTACATAAGGAATAGTCGCTTTTAATTTCCCACTTTTAATTAAAAGAGTCTGTTTGGAAATAGAAAGAGAGATCTCTTCCCCTGGCATTTTATCTATAATCTGATTAAAGACTGTAGAATTCACCACACAAGAAAATTCCTTTTCTCCTTCTGCAATATCAGCCCACGCACGGATTGCCCAGATGGGGTTTTTGGCTGAAATCATTAAAGTTCCGGATTTTACCTGTATCAGCAAGAGATTTGCACCTACATGGATTCCATCCTTTACACCACGGATTACTTTCTTTAATACCTGCTTTAATTCAAATTTGTTCATAATGAAACCTCCTATTTTGTATTAGTCAGTTTCAATATGGGAAAATTCAAAAAAAATAAAAGAAGCAGGACAAGCCTGCTTCCGAATTAAACAATAATGCTATGTAATGGGTATTTGACCTTTTCCTGAAAGGATAAAATTAAATATTTATAAAGTGTATCAATACGCCTAATAAGATATTCGTTTTCATCTATGTAACTTTTTAAATGTAATATGGAAGATACTTGAATATAATCTTTGGTGTATTCTAATTTGATGCCAATGGTTTGATAAAATTGCTTTGAAAATTCCACAGATGGAGGATGATGAATGTAAGCACGGAAATATAGGTGGTCATCTTCTATCCAGGATTCCAGTTTGACCGAATCGTACATGGCATGGCAAATATGGCCTGCCTTTAGTTTCCTTAACATAATGAATTCTCCTTTCGTATTTTAGTTTAGGTTTTTCATGAAAAATTGTCAAGAAAGAAAAAACGGGAAAATCCCGTTTTTTTCATTTCCGGTACAGCCTTCCAAGTCCTGTGACACTGGTTGTTTTCCCTGGTTCCGCACAAGAAGTTCCGGTAAGAGCCAGATCAACATCATTCAAGACTGCATCCAGGTGGCGTAATAACATTGCTTCAGGCAACGCTGTACTAATTCCTTTGTATCTGCTTAACAGAAGGTGTTTTACACAGAAAAGTTCCTTTTCAAATCCAGGAACAGCATCTTCTTCCAGTCCCTGCTTCAAAATTTCAGCCTGCTGGAAAACCTTTGTATAAGCGGATACGCCAGCTCCGATAAGAATATCTTCTGGTGTTGCAACAAAGGCATCATTGACACAATCGGTATAACCCACATAATAAAGAATTGCGGATGTGACAGTAAGATTCCAGTCCAATCCCAGGATGGACGAAGTTTCAGATGCCATTTTCGTTAGTTTTACTGTTGCTTCCAAAATACCGCAGCGGCGGGCAAAAGACCTAGATGCAGTAAGAGGAAAAGAGAGAAATTTCTTCTGATTCGCCATCAAGACCATACCAACCAGCTTATGCATGTTTTCTGGCAGTTTTTTTGCATATTCATTTAACTCATTCCAGTATTCTTTTACATCAACAGCCGCTTTTGGGAAAAAATGCATTTTGGAAACGGTATTGTCAAGCTGATACGTCTGCATCTGATAATTGTTGTTCTCTTTTACCAGTTTTGTCTGTACCTGCGCAATTATCACTGCTGGAAGCTGTGCGGTAAAAGGTTCGTTCCAATTAAATAGAACAGCTTCATTCCCCTGGGTATCCCTGACTTTCAGTCTTTCATAAAGAGTTCCATTGCTTGCGGTGGCTTTTTCTACCTCCTGTACCATTAAAAGCACTTGTGTTTCCTGTCCCGTCTGTAACTTTGTAATATTACGTTCCATATGTATTCCTCCTCTGTTTGTTCTTCCCTATCAATATGATACAGAAAAGGATTTCTGATTTGATTTTTGTGCATGAAAAAGAGAGCCTGAAGCCCTCTCTTTTTACGCAAATGGCAGGTCAAATTGTGATGCAACCGTTGGCTCTTCTTCTCTTTCGATAAATGTAGATGTCCTTGGGGAAAAAGAAACGCTGTCTACATTCACATAAACTTCAAAACATGACTGTCCATTAGAATCATACCGGTCAGTTTTTACGGAACCGCATATAGCTAAAGAATCACCTGGGTTCATGCGTTCTGCTAATTTCATCCTGGATTCCCCGCTGATACGCATTGGAATATAATCGTATTCGTATTTTCCTTCTTTATTTCGGTAATCTCGTTTTACTTTTAAAACGAACCTGGCTTGAAATGCTACACCCTCCTTATTTTTTATATAAGTTGGTTCTTTTAACAGCCATCCATGGTAGCTGCCATTATTGCATGGATTCATAATTGATTCCTCCTCTTATTTCGTGTTCAAAAGAAATATGGAGAAAAGTGGGGAAAAAGAAAAGAACTTCCTATAACAGAAGTTCTTTTTCGTTTATGCTGGAAGCGGCAGCCGTAATGCTCTGGGCGAACCTGGAGCATCGCTTTCTAGAATGCCCAGGTTAAGCATTTTTTTAATATACATGGAAACGGTTGATTTGGAATGTATTTTGCAGTTACTTAAAATTTCATCATAAGTTGGAGCATAACGGTGTTTGAGAATGTAAGAAAAAATATAACGGTACACAGCCTGCTCTGAAGGTAAAAGCCCAATGTTTATCAAATCCAGGTTCTTTTTTGGGCGGATTCCATATGAGGAAGAATCTGCACAGCATTCTACAACTCCGTATTTCAGCATCAGGATGTCTTTATCTCCAAAGGCTATTTCGTAATCCTTAAAATCAGGATGTGTGGAAGTATTGATGCGTAAGTTTGTTGCGAGGTCATAGGCTTCTATCGGATCAGCCTGATAACGGTTTGTATCTGCTGATGAAACCACTTCTCCATCCTGCAGCAGTAAAATTATACCGTCTACAGTAACTGCAATTTCGTAATCACGGAAATATGGATCTGTAAAGGTATCCACACAACTTTTCTTCTTCTTATCGTAAATCATCAAAAGTTCCTCCTGCACATAGCTCTGCTGCTTCCATTTCTTCCTGCGTAAGGAGTGTTGCTTCTTTTAACAGGTTTGTAAAGGTCTTTTTGGAAATACGTTCCAACGATGCTGCGTGTTCCCTGTCATCACTGGCTGTTAATCTTAGAACGTAAACAGGGCCAATAGTAATCATGATTCCATAATAATTGGCGATGGTACACAGAATATTTCCAAAACGGATATGGGCATACCCAAATGTATCATCAGAAGGAATACAAGCCACATTTTCGTTTATGAAAAGTTCTGATAAAGTGTAATCCTTATTGGTTGCATCTTCCAAAAGCAGTAATACTTTTGAAAAATTTTCTACTGCATCAAACCTGTTCGTAAGAGAATGTCCAGTTGAATCTTCATAAATGTCAGCAACTCTGTCCATAAGCTCCAGGATGCCGCTTACAATTGCATTGGTTTCACGGTTTCCTTTAATGCTCCTTAAAAAATCCTGTTGTTTCTGAAAATCCTCAAAATTTAAGCCAGATAGCAGACGTACAATGGATGCGTCTGTATCGGAAAGAAATACACTATTTTTTATTTCTGTCATACTATGATGTCCTCCTAATTTATATTGATAATTTAATATGGTATTTATTTTTATTGAAGCAAAAAAAAATGGGCTGTTATTATCCAGCCCTTTTTTGATACCGGTCACGGTCATTAAGGCCTGTGTACCGTTGGGTTTGGGTATAGTTCTTTGCAATTTGTTCCAGTATTTTGGGAGAACCAATGAGTAGGATATATTTTTTCGCACGGGTTATTCCTGTGTACAGTAAATTCATGGAAGTGATCATAGGGATATAGTCCCATATAGGCATCACAACTACAGGGTATTATATCGATAGGTAATCCTTTGAAATTATCTCCAGATTTTCCCCCGATCCACACCGTGCATGCGCCTTTCAACGCACACGGCGTTCCATCAATGTAGGTTCTGAATCTTTGATACGTTATAATATTAAGTAACCACAAAAAGATGAAGGTTAGGTATTTGATGATTCCTGCTTTTCTGGGCGGATTATGTCTAGATCAGCAAGTCTTCTCAATGTGTTAAGTTTCTCCAGCTGCTTTTCATTTAAGTTTAGTAGCAACATATATGACTTGATTGTTTCCTTTTTCTTGGCATGTATCAGTTTATGGACTGGGTTCAATACCAGAATCAGGTTTGAATACTTGTCATTTCCTCCTCGTGATAGTGGAATTTTATGATGACAGTGAATCTCTGTAATGTCTAGGAACGTAATTCCCGTAACACCACACTTTCCTGCCTGACCCGCGAAGAGCGAGAGTCTATTATCATTGTATTCCAAACTTCTTCCCCTGATTGGGTTAGAAGCCATGAGGTTGAGCAAATCCGAGTTGGCAAAAGTCAGCTTTTCATGCTTTGTTGCTCTGCCTTCAACTGTATACAGGGTTGCACTCTTTTTCTTACCAAGCGGATTATGGTGGGCACAAAAATAAATAGGTAGTAACGCAATGCCGTTAACTTTAGGTACCCTGTATGCTTTACCATATCTCTTGTAGTCGCCAGAGTGTTTGTTCATTCTTCCTATTTCCGGATGTAGGCGGTTATAGATAGTTCTGAACGTTCTATGGTGTATTTGTTGGCAGTCTTTACTTATGTGAGTTGCAATCTGGTAGTATTCGTGTACTCCTCTGATAAGAGAGTTGTACTTGGATATTTCCGAACGAATGATGTCCGGATTACCGGCATGTTCGATGATTTTGACCTGCTCGCGAATGGCTTTTACGGTTCGTTCAATTGCTTTGTCGCACATGTGTGATTCCACTGTGAACGTGTCTCGCTTAGGTACTGCTTTAAATGTGAATCCAAGGAATTCACCTCTCTTCTTTCGAAGATTGATAACCTTGGTTTTTTCATCCGAAACTTCAAGGCGAAGCCTCTTTTTCAACCATTCTTTAGCCGCATACATGACTTTGCTGGCATCTTCATGTGTAGCACAGAGGATTCTCACATCATCAGCATATCGGACTACATGCAGTTCTTTAAGATTGGTCTTACGCATTTCTCTGAAAGCGCTTCCTTTACTGGGGGTCCCATTAGGGGCTGTTCCACCTTTCCACTTAGTGGTTAAGGGATGTTCGCTCCATTGGCTTTCCATATGCCAGTCGAAATCATTGAGACAGATATTCGCCAAGAGAGGTGAAATGATACCACCTTGCGGAGTACCCTTTGTTGGCTCAATAATGCTACCATCGGGCATCTGTATCTTTGCTTTCAATATCTTTTTAATAATGCATAGGAGTTGCTTATCTCGAATTCCCATGTTCCACATTTGTCTTATAAGAACAGTGTGATCAACATTATCGAAAAATCCTTTAATGTCAATTTCCACCATGTAGTACAAATGTGACCTCTGTATGTATCGTGTCACGTCACTTACTGCGTTTTCAGCACTTCTCAGGGGTCTAAATCCATAACTATGTTCAAAGAACTTTGCTTCACAAATGGGTTCCAAAACTTGAAGGATACACTGCTGTATTAGTCTGTCCCAAATACATGGAATACCTAATGGGCGAGTCTTTCCATTCGGTTTTGGTATTTCAACGCGTCTGACCATGCGCGGATTGTAGTTGGATAAGATATTTCGAACTTTACGAATTACCTCATCGGATTCCAACTTTTCTATATCTTGCATCGAAAGTCTGTCGGTTCCAGGAGTTTTGCTACCTGTATTTCTTTTGATGCACCTATAAGCCATGGCTATGTTTTTTTCAGACGTTATTATCGTCATTAGCTTGTCAAACACTTGTCCGTCACAGCTCTGTTGGTACAATTCGTCCAATTTCGCTTGCATACCGTAGTATTCCGCGAAACGTAATTTATTAACCTTTTTCTTTTTCCTGACAGCCTGTTTATGTTCCGTGGGCTGTCGTTGTGCCTGCTTGCCATCCATTGGTTATCACCTCCATCTCTGAAGATGCCTCTTTTTGGCTTACTCACATCCAATGTTCTAACGTATATAGATTTCAATATTACATTGACTTGTGGCCATTGCTCCTTCTCCCATTACAGGAGGTATCATCACTTCGACCACTACTTTTCAGCACCAATTCAGCAGCTTATTGTTCTTCGTCTGCTTATACGACTTCATCGTATTTGATACCTTTCCAAGTTCCGATAAATCTATCTTTTCATATCTACTTAGGTGTTTCCTATAGGCCTGTTGGCTTAATGTGCGCCTGCCGCACATAAGGTTTTTCATAGTTCACGATTCTTACTAGACCTCACCAACGCCTCGCCACGAGGCAAATGCTTTCACATTCTCAACAGTTTAGACCCGTACATTCGGAAATTCGTCAGTTCCTTCGACAGAACATTCTCACCATATAGATTTTATAGACCCCCGGCATATCGTTTTCCATGTGTTTTTCGTACTAATTTCGGACGGGCGGGCTCTAGCCACTTTTGTACCAGTCGTACTAATGGTATTTACTAAACATTTAGGTACTTCTTCTGCCGACCTCTGCGAGCTCTCAGACAAAGCAATTTTCATCGCAATGCCTGTCGCGGTCTTAGGGGTAGTCCTTCAAGAGGGTTGTCCGCCAGAGGGCGGCTCTATCATTTGACTACTCGATTTATCAGTTTACAACTGCTAAAAGTTAAGCAACTGTACGCGCACTTTTCATACGCGAACTTGTCGCACCTGAGCCTTGTGATTTATGCACCGTCAGTGCGTAAGCTAATTCCAGCTCTTTTAAATTCTCAAATTCATATACCGATTCCCACCCATCATCAAAAAGAACGGTAAACAGTTCTTCTTCCTCATTGATGGCAGACACAATCCCAGTATCTCCATTAAATACGCCAAATTCCTTCTTTCCATTCGGCTTTTTTCGCACCGTATCGTAATTGTTTCTGGTCTGGATGACTTTATCCCCTATCCGGAATCCCTTTACAGATACCTCACCGGGATTTAAAGCATCCTGTAAAAGACAATTTAGCTCGTTAGCACCTGCACCACGCACCCGAAGAGGGGTTAATACCTGCACCTGTGTTTCACCTGTAAAAGCAGGAAGGGAATCTTTTACATAGTGCACCAGTAGCTGCTTTAATTCATCCAGTGTGGTACATTCTTTAAAGAAGAAATCTTTATTGGATAACGTAATTCCTTTGTGATTTAAAATATTATGAGCATTGGTTATGATGTCACTTCCAGCAGCCTGCCGGTAAATTTTTGTTAATTCTACCACAGGATAATGCCCGGATGCAATCATGTCACCAAGGACGTTGCCAGCACCGACACTGGGAAGCTGGTTTTTGTCCCCAACCAAAATCAGCTGCGTGCCTTTTTTTAATGCACAAAGCAATGCGTGTAAAAGGCTCTGGTCTAGCATAGATACCTCATCAATAATCACAACATTTGCTTTTAGTGGGTTTTCTTTATTTCTTGCAAAGAATCCATGCCCGTTTTCACTTTTAAATTCAAGCATTCGATGAATGGTAGAGGCCGGCATGTTCGTTGCCTCGGACATTCGTTTTGCTGCCTTTCCGGTAGGCGCTGCAAGCAGAATGTGTTTCTTCTGCTTCAGGAAATAACGGATAATCAGGTTGGTTGTTGTTGTTTTTCCTACACCTGGCCCTCCGGTTAGAATCATAATACCGGATGTTGCTGCAATATAAACCGCATTGGTCTGCACTTCATCCAAAGTCGTAGATAACTGCTGTAAGATATTCGCAATCTGTTCCTTTGGCACCATGACCTTCCGGTTTAAAGCATGGAGCATTTTCAGGCATTCCTCTTCCTGCTCATAGAATTTGGGGACATAAATATATTCCGTCTTTTTCCGTTTGATTCCTAACAACGCATGGCTCTGGGTCATGGTTGCAATAGTTCCTTCTACAGAATTGGAAGAAAGTAATTTTTCTGCTTCTTTTATCAGTTTTTGCCGTGGGTAACAGATATGCCCATTATTCCGGATGGTATCCATAACGTAGAAAATACCGCTTTGGAGCCGGAATGGTGAATCGTTTGGTACGCCGTTTTGCCTGGCAATCTTATCCATGGTCTGAAAACCAACACCCCTGACTTCCTGGATAACTTTGTATGGATTGGTCTGTAAAACATGGAACACCTTTGATTTATAATGGGAATAAACTTTTTGTGCAAGGTTATTGGTCAGTCCCATATGGAATAACTTTAAAATATCCTCCTGCTCTTTTGTGCGTTCTTTAATACGTTTTCCGATGAGGGCAGCAGACCGTTTTCCAATCCCGTTTACTTCCATGAGGCGTTCCGGGTGGTTTGTTAAAATATCCATGGTATCCTTTCCGAATGTCTTAACGATATTTTTGGCACGGACTTGCCCGATTCCTTTTATAATCCCGGTACTAAGGTATGATTCCAGCATGCGTGGGTTTTCTGGAAATACAGATTCATAGTAATCTGTCTTAAACTGAAGACCGTAGGAAGAATGTCTGGTATAGGTTCCATGGACTTTCAAGTATTCCTTTTCGGATATAGTAAAATAGGTTCCAACAACGGTATTTTTTTTATCTTTGGAATGTAAGAAAAAGACAGTATATCCATTCTCTTCATTTCGGAATAAAATCTGCCCTACTGTTCCAGTGATGGTTTCCATAGAATTCTCCTTCCTGCTACTCTCCTAGCTTTACTTTTTTGATTGATATCTTCTTTCCAGATGGCTGAGTCAGCCCTGGAAGTAATTTTTCCAGCATCTCGGATGGGATGCCGGCACGGGTCATCTCATCCAGTTTTCCTGCGTCTGCCTTATAGCAGTGGATCACACGCAGGATTTCATGCAGCTCTTTATAAGAAACTTTATAAATAACAAACAGCCCGGCAAGCATTTTTAAATTCTTTTCCGGAATCTGTGTATTTTTATAATTTTCATATATCTTCTTCTGTTCAGCCTTTTCTTCTTCGGTTAAGACTTTTTCAGTAATTTCTCTGTTGTATTCTTTCACGGCGGATCGCCTCCTTTAGATTCTGTCACCAGAACCAGGGAATCACAGGAAGTTTTCAAATCTACGGCATGGTTGTTGATATTCTTCGTACAGGTAAAGTAATTCCTGCATACAAAACAGCATGGTTCTCCTGACTGGTATAACGGATATTGTTCGTGCATGTTTGTTTCCTCTTTTCTGTTTTTTCTTTTAGTATAGCGATTTCCAAATTTCGGCTGATTTTTGGGCATGGAAATATGCACATTCAGCCGGCAGCCGCATTTTTGCATCATCTTAATATGGAATTTTTCTTCTGCAAAAGCAGATTTTTCCAGAAAATATAAATATTAAGGTTTTGCCATATTGTTTCTGGAATCAGGACTTCCAGTTATTCCATAGCAGGGATTCCATCGACTGGCCAATTGAATATGACCTCACTTATCCGAAGGGCGGACCATATGTATTCCATGACCATAATGGAAATGACTTTCTTTCCATTGCAAAGATGTGTAATTACTACGACATCGACAAGGCGATATTCAAGAAGAGAATGGATAATGGCTGGACACTGAAGGATGCACTGACCCTTCCGGCTGAAAAGCCAATTGCACAGCGAATCGACAAGATTTCCTAACTACCAAAGAACCAGGACTGCAGTTTGCGGTTCTTTTTCTTTGCAAAAAAAAAAGAGACTCCGCAAGGGAATCTCTCTTTCGATAGTCACACAATTATTTTTTTTCAGATGCTACACGAAGAACCTCTTCCAGAGAAACGTCCAGCGTTTTAGAAACCTCCTCCGGGGAAAGCGTTCGAAGGGCGTTTTTGATGAATTTGATGGCAGATTCAGCCATTCCACGCTCAAAACCTTTGCGTTCCATTTGTTCAGAATATAGCTCCAATACTTGACCTTTCATAATGCCACCAACTTTCTCTCTAACATCTTTCTTGTTACGTAAAACATAGTCGGAAATCCTTAAGAATAAGTCTGCCAAATCTTCGTATTTGCCCGTTTCTTTGTTGACTTTTGCAAGATCGTTCAATGCGTTGCTGATAAACAGGACTTCGTTGTAAAAATCTTCTGTAAATGGTTCGTTACGTTCCAGTTGACTCTCAAACCGGAGCATGTAAAACGGAAGCAACAGCAACAGGTTCTTTTTGAAAATCTCCTCTTTTGAGTAATTCTGTTCGTATACACAAGGAACCCGGTATAGTATGGTGGTGCCATTGCCAAAGTTGATGCGGAGCTTTAATTCCTCTGGGCCTGTATTACGGCAGATACAGGACACAAGATTGAGGAAACTTCAGTTCCTGGATATCTTCGGTTAGCTGGATTTGGTCCAATGCACAGGCAACATCATACTCAAACATACGGATGACCATTTCTTTAGGATTAGTACTCTGGCATTCAATGTGGTAGATTTTGTCCTCAATCTGAAGCCTCGCATCACTGATGATTTTACGGTATGTTCGATAATTAGTGCTATCCAGGCGTACCACTTCAGCGTCCTCCGGATACTTGGTGCCAAATACCTCATTAACAAACGGTATTACCAGATTTGGCATTTTTTCGATTAACGTGCGAAACGTATCATCAAAAATAGTGTTGCGTTTACTTGTCTTCATTGTAGCATTTCTGGACGGTTTCTTCAATTGTTTTTTCTTTCGTGACATATGATTCCTCCAATTCTTATATTTTACAGAAGAAATATGGAAGGAATTCGTATTCTCAATTTTAGAAAATCGAATAGATTTTCGCAACCATTTACGTTTTTTATCAAAAAAAAGAGACTCCGCAAGGGAATCTCTTTCTTAGACAATTAGTTAAATGGAAGTTCGCAATCGATGCCATCCGGGATGTTCATAAACCCATCACCGGCAGTTGCCTGTGGTGCAGGTGCAGGAGCTGGATTGGAAGCTGCTTTCGCACCAGATACAGGAGCATTTCCTTCATTTCTAGACTGAGCAAATTCTACATTCTCTGTAAAGACATCGGTGGTATACACTTTCTGTCCTTCTTTGTTTGTGTAGCTTCCAGTCTGGATAGAACCCTGAACGCAAACACGCATTCCCTGACGGAAGTATTTCTCTACAAACTCTCCTGCTTTTCCAACAGAGATACAACTAATAAAATCTGCTTCCGGCTGCCCTTCTCTTTTAAAACGACGATCTACAGCAATGGTATATCTTGCAAACGAAATCGGGTTTTCTCCCTGAGAATATCTTACCTCTGGATCTCTTGTTAATCTTCCCATTAATACTACGCTATTCATTGTCATTTCCTCCTATTATTTTATTATTTTTATGACATTCATAATATGAAAGTTTTTTTAAAAAAAGATTTTCAGCCATCTGCTTCTTCTCCAGACTGTGGTTTTTCTTCTGCTTCTGGCTTTGCTTCGGATTCCTGTTCCTGGATTTCTGGTTTGTCTTCTGGGTAAGTGGCAGGCGGCACATCCAGATTGTTTTCAGGAACTTCTGGTTTGGGAAGTTCTGTAGGCAATTCTGAAATTCGTTTTTCCTGTGCCTGAAGTTCTGTTTTTAAAGAATCGTATTCTTCATATCCAGCACAATTTTCCAACCGTTTCCATGCATCTTTTAAAATCGCCTGTGTTGTGCTTGTGTTGTACTCCCTAGCAGAAAGCATCTGGATATATTGGCGGACATAGGCGATCCGCTGTTCCCTGAGTTTCTGGTAGGATACCTGTTCATTTTGTTCGTCCCTGGAAGCCTGTTCTACAGAAGCTTGTTCTTTTTCCTGCTCCTTGGCTTCTGCTATCTTCTTTTTCCAGGTTTTATAAGATTTAGAAAGCTGTTTTTCTTTCTTTGCTACCCTTTTCTGGTAGTCAGCACGTTTGTATTCATCCGGTATTGCATCAATAGCACTAAGTGCAGCCTGGTGTGCAGCATCATAAGTCGCAATTCCATTGACATCTGTGATTTCAACCGTTTCAAAAGCAGACACCGCATTTTCAGCAGAATTTAAAGCTGCCTCCAATTCCTTCTTTTTCTGGTTTTTAGAAATAGCATCCTGCATAGCAAGGGATGTCATATCATAGCCTTCCGGGCGGCGTTCATATACAGGGACGGATTCATCTAAGGAATCATACGTATCTCCAGATGGATTCCCAGAACCATCAACTTTCCGATATTGTATCGTAGAAGGCAGCATAAAATCTTTTGTTGGCTTGCCGAGGGAATTCATAAAATCTGCCCAGACATCCTTTGCATAATTACTGTCTGCCATTGGTGTATTATCATCATTTCCGACCCAAACGGCTGTTGTATAATATGGTGTGTATCCGCAGAGCCAGGAGTCACGTACCTGATCTGTTGTTCCGGTTTTTACAGCAGCAATCTGCCCGTTAAGGTTCATACGGCGCCCAGTTCCATAATCTTCTTTTAATACGCCTTGTAAGCAGTCCGTCATCATAAATGCAGCATCCTGCTGGAATACTTCTGTTTCTTTTTCTTTCTCCCCATCATAAACGGTTCCTTGCTTCTCATGCTCTAAAGAAATAATGCAAGTTTTATGGCTGTCCTTCCCGTTATTGGCTAAAACAGCATATGCCTGTGCCATTTCATCTACCTGTACGCCATTAGAAAAGCCACCTAATGCAGTGGATAATGCCTGAGTGTCCGAAAAACTCAAATGGGAAAAATTCATTTTACCCAAATACCCCATGGCTGTTTTTGTTCCGATTTCATTTAAAACCTGTACGGGGATTGTGTTCCTGGAAGTAGCAACAGCTCTGCGGATGGTCATAGCTCCCTGGTATCCTCCGCCTGCATTTTTGGGCGAATAACCGTTAATATCAATTTTCTTATCTTCATAAATCATGGAAGGCAGCAATTTTCCTTCGTTAAAGGCAGGTGCATATACGAGCAAAGGTTTAATAGCGGATCCAGGCTGACGTACTGCTAAAAAGCCACGGTTGTAAGCATCTTCTCCACGTCCGCCAACAACGGCAACCACATAGCCTGTCTCATTATCTATGCATACTCCTGCACTCTGCAGGCGGTATTTTCCATTTTCCTGCACCTGTGTATTTCCAGCCAGCTGCCGGTCAATGGATTCCTGGAGCTTTTGTTGGATTCCCTGGTCAAAACTTGTATGAATGGTATAACCCCCGCTCCGTACTTCGGATGCATATTTTTTGTATGCTTCGCTGTAAGAGGATTCATACGCTGTCTCCTCTTCTTCTGTTTCAAACAGGTAATTAAACTCAAATCCGTTTAATTCCATTAATTTCAATGTCGAGCAATGGATGGCATAACTGCTCATGTAATTATCCGCTGATACCAGGCTGGAAGAAGTCTGTGTAACTACAATCTCCTGTTCCCTTGCCGCTTTGTACTCTTCTTCGGTAATCATCTCCTGTTCCAGCATCTGGCTTAAAATCTGGTTTTTCTTTTTGGTTGCTTTTTCAAAGTCAGCTACAGGATTATAATTATTCGGACTATTGCTGATCCCGGCCATCATGGCAGATTCCGCTAAAGTCAATTCACTGACTTTTTTCCCAAAATAAAAACGGGAAGCGCCTCCTACCCCATAGCAGCCATTTCCATAGTAATTTGAATTACAATAAAATTCCATTAATTCCTGTTTGCTGTATTCTTTTTCTAACTCAGGAGCAATCAGGATTTCTAAAATTTTTCGAACAAAACTCTGTTCCTGGGAGAGCAGGTTGTTCTTGATGACCTGCTGGGTAATCGTGGAACCACCCTGGGTAATCTCACCCTTATTCTTTACTAAAGCAATTCCGGCACGTAAGATTGCTTTATAATCAACTCCCCTGTGCGTCTTGAAATTCTGGTCTTCTGCTGCAATATAGGCATTTTGAAGATTCAAAGGAATAGAACTGATATCTTCATACAGGTAAGTGCCGGAATCCACTTCCCCAATCAATTGCCCATCCTTATCCAGAATCTTGGTATTCGTAAGGGAACGGAACGTGCCTTTTTCCATAGTTGCTAGGATATCATAGGATTCTGTAGCCAACTTATGATACACATCTGAATGGATGACCAGCTGGTAGCCTCCGATCGTAACACCACCAAGCACTAAAATGCTGATAGAAGTTATTTTTAGCACCCGCCGGAAGGGATGTTTTTTCTTCCATGCCTTTTTTTGCTGTTTCCACTCTGTCTTCTCCGTTTTCTTTTGCATATGTTTTTCTTCGTTTTTCTTTTTTTTCTCTATTTCTTTTTGCTCCAAAGGAATCCCTCCTATCATTGAAATTTCTTTTAGTATAAGAAATATGGGAGAGGCTTTGATTTTTAGGCAAGAAAATCAAAAATCGAACAAAGATTCGTAACCGGTTACGTTTTCTACAAAAAAAGAGACTCCGCAAGGGAATCTCTTTTCGATGGAATTATACATCATGTGCAACTTTCAGAATTTCGTGTAATGGAATACCAAGAAGTTTCGATACATCTTCCGGTGTGCAGCCCTGCAAGGCATGTTTAATCAGTAGGGTACGTTCTTTCTCTGCACCTTGTGCAAGCCCTTTTTCAACACCTTTGGCAAGCCCTTCTGCCAGGCCTTTTTTTCGTCCTTCTTCGATTAGAAGTTGTTCTCTTGCAAGCAACATATCGTATTCCTCCCTCCACTTTGAACTTTTTGAAGCGTAATTGACCGCTTTGTCCAGATTCTGGATGAATTCTGAGCCGCTGACTTCCCCTGCTCTTAGATAATCGAGAAATTCTTGCAGTTTCTGGTCATTGGTTACGCCCTGGGCATTCAAGAAAACTGTATGTCGGTCATCCGGTAAGGTAAGTCCTGTGTCCTGCTTGCAGATAGTATCGAATTCGTATTTGGCGAAATTTCGGTCAAACAGGTCAAAGGTGCAAACAAAAATGACATACGTTTTCCGCAGCTTGTTGTACCGCTCCCCTTTAGCAAGCTGTCCTTTGTCGATGCAGGAATGGTAGTACCTGCTTCGTTTTGGCAATTCTTCTGTATTAGACATCTGCATTTCGATATCATACACAGTATGATTGTTATCCTTGACGTACACATCCATGCGGATACTTTTCTCATCAATGACATCATCAAGAACCTTTTGGGTGTTTGTATACTTGATTTTGTCGATTGTCACATGAAGGATAATTTCCAGCAGTTCCTTGCACAGACTTTCATCCTGCATGACTTTGCAGAAAAGGAAATCATCTGCCAGCGTCAGCTCCTCAAAGGGTTTTCTTTTAGTATAGCATGAGTTTTGGTTGTTATCCATAGGCTATTTCTCCTTTTTATGATTTTTTCAAAAGAAATATGGGAGAAAACACCATTCTGTATTTTTACATGCAAACGAAAAGAGATACCATAAAGGCATCCCTTATCTTCTCTTTCTCTTGGTTTTTTGTTTTTTTTCTTTCTTTTCCATAAACTTATACATAATTTGCACTTCTAACATGCAAAGGTCTGCCAATGCTGTAATCACACTTACGCAGTTAGCAAAAGAAATGGATGGAAGCTGCAGGAATTCTGGGGCAAGCCAGTTCCAGATGCTGTATACAAAAGCTGCACCGATGAATGTTGTGACGCAGACACTAATAGCAACCAAGAGATTGAGTTTTGTTAATTGTCTGATTTTCATAAACATAACGATTCCTCTTCTTATCATTGTTCGATAACAATATGGAAAAAGAAGGGAGAAGAAAAAGAGACACCCGGAGGTATCTCTCATCCAATCGGCATCTTCTGCCGCTCTCAATATGCATTTTTTAGGTTATTTTTTCTGATACAGCACGTACTCTTTGGAGTTTATCATTGGTTTCCATCCATGCTGCATGGAAAAATATAAATTCAGAGAACTTCGTTTGGAAACACACGCATAATCGCATTGGTATTTATCAAAGAAGGCATCTATTTTTTCAGGTTCTGTTGTAGTAATCAGTTCCTGGTATTCCTGGAATATGTCTGCCTTATGGTTCAGTTTTTTAAAATACAGTTCCGGCCTCGGATCCACAAAGCATTTATAGCCACTCCATTCAAAGTAAGCACCGTTATTAAACTCTGTAAAGACTTTTACATCCTTTTCTTCATGTTCATCCAGATAAGCAATTGCTTTTACAGGGGAATATACATCATCATCCTGTTTGTAATCCAGTACTTTTCCACTAATGCCACTCCATGCAAACGCAATCGTTCCAAGAAAAACAGCAAAAACCAGATTCCCATAAATCATCCTTTTGACCGTTTGCTTGTTCTGCCTTACCATTTCACATAAGAATAATAAAATGCCAAAATATGCATAAATAAGGTTCCTAAGATGCATGGTTCCCATAATGGCTGTTCCACATAAGATGTAAAAAAATGGGGAATCAATCTTTTCTTCCCTGTGAAGGGCAATCCAACATAGAATGACGGCGAGTAATAAAAGAAAGACTAAGCCGGAACTTTGGAAGGAAGGAGCGGCAAGTTCTACAATCCCAGCATCCTTTAATTCTTTTCCGTAAGACAGGAACACGTATTTTATCCCGTCTATTCTATACGGATTTAAAAATCCAGCTGCTGCCATCATCGGAATTACAATAAGAAAAGGCTTTATGGAGTAATCTTTTGGCTTAAATTGTACAAAAATGTTTTCGATTGGTGGGACCAGGTATGGCAACAGCATAACAAAATGAAAAGGCCAGATGGCTGCATGGAAGTTGATCTCTAACAGGGAAATCAATATCAGCTGCCACAATTTCCATGCTTCTTTATCTTGCCGGTACTGTTCCAACACATACACCTGCCACAATAACAGTAACACTGTGATGAAAGTAGGCCGGATGGAAAGAAAGCTGGAACCTATCAGGAACATCACAGAACTAAGGACAAGTGCTGTTTTTATATCGACCTGTTTCAGCTTTGCAATTTTAAAGAACAGTATCATGCATGCAACATGCAGCAGGCAACAAAAAAGAAAAATTCCAGGAACTTTAAACCACTGATAAATGCTATACACAACCACCGAATATGCCCATTGTTGCAGCACCACATCCAACCCTTTCATCCAGGTAAAGGGATTTTTATATGGGATGCCATGTTCCAGAATATAGCGTCCGTTGGCTAAGATAAACCATCCATCATTATCCATACACTGGATGCTTAATACAAAATAAGTTATCATCAACGAAAACAGGGTAATCCATAACCACAGATGTTCGCCAAGAAAATAATACAGTTTTTTATTTAATTCTTTCACGTTTTTCTCCTTCTTTCTCAATCAGTTGTAACCGGAATTCAAATTCACGCTTTTCTTTTTCAATCAGGTTCTGCAAAACCATACCTGTAAAAAAAGAAAGCAGGGATGCCATCGCAATAAAGCCACATACAATCAGGGTCGGGAACTTTTCTACAATACCTGTATGCATAAAAGGAAGCATGACAGCCGGTACAAAGACAGCTGCACTTGTAAGCATCAGGAACAAGCTGATGCTTACAAAAAACTGGGCTGGTTTATAATTCCTCCACAACTTTAAAATGGTCATCAAAACGGCAATTCCATCCTTGATGGTATTTAATTTGGATTCACTTCCCTCCGGCCGGTCCCGGTAATCCACAATGACATTGGAAAGTGCCATATGTTTGTCTATTGCATGGATGGTCATTTCCGTTTCAATCTCAAATCCTCTGGATACGACCGGAAAGGTTTTTACAAAGTTATAGCTAAATGCCCGGTATCCGGTCATAATATCCTTGATGTTGCTATGAAACAGCATATTGATTGCTTTTCGAACAATCCGATTTCCGCTATTATGGAACCGTCTTTTGTTTTCCGTAAAATAGGTTGAGGACAATCTGTCTCCTACCACCATATCAATATTTCGATTTAATACTTGGTCTGTCATCTCTTTAGCATACTCTGCCGGATAAGTGTCATCCCCATCCGCCATAATGTAGCATCTGGCATCAATCTCACGGAACATCCTTCTGATGACATTTCCTTTTCCTTTCTGTGGTTCGCTTCTTACAATTGCCCCGGCTTTATTTGCAATCTCGGCGGTATTATCCGTAGAGCAGTTATCATACACATAAATCGTTGCGTCCGGGAGTTCTCTCTTAAAATCTTCTACTACCTTTTGTATTGTCTTGCTTTCGTTATAGCAAGGGATTAAAACAGCTATCTTATTCATCACTACTCCTCCTAAATACCAATTTTCCAAAAACGTAATTTAAAACAGTGACTACCACCTGCACGACCAGCTTGGCGGCCAGGTCATGGACATGGAATCCAATCACCAGTACCTGCATGATTGCCATGTCGCAAAGCAAGGTAAGGATTCTACAATTGGTAAATGCAAAAAACTCTTTCCATATATGCTCATTCTTGCTTCGGAACACCCAGGTACGACTTACAAAAAATGCTAAAATCACAGCCAGTGCCCAGGAGATGACATTGCAGGCCTGCAGCCGGAACGTAGAATCTGTACCAAGAACGACTGCAGCAGTGGCATAGCTTTTCAGACTGACAAGCGTTGTAAACAGCCCACAGATGATATAGCGGATCAATTTTCTCATGACATTCTCCTTCTTTCGTAAAATGGAAGTTTTTGTACATGATGGCAAAAAATCACCGAAATGGCACACATTTCTCTTCTGCTTTTAATATGGGATTTGTGATTCAAGGAAAGATAAAGAATCAAGAGGTGATTTAACGAGACAAAGACAAAAAGAGACACCTTAAAGGCATCTCTTATTTTGAAAATGTAATATTTCTTCATGAAAAATTATGCAAACTTTAATTGATACTCTTCTTCTACGATATGCAAATTCGGTATTCGTTCTCCAACCTTCAAATATGAGCAGTTTGCAAGTACTAATTCTTTTGCCATTATAGGCACTACACTGTTCCCAATCCTGGCAACTTGTCCTGTCTTACTGATTTTCTTTCCTGTAATATCATGATCGATAATATAATCTTCTGGAAATCCCTGTCCAAGCTTTAATTCCTCTGGACTAAGCATTCGAAGAAAAATATCTAAAATGACATAAGAATTCCCAAGCACAGTGATAAGCGCAAAGCGGTCCTTGGTGACAATTGTATGAAGTGGCTCATTTAATTGCTGACCGATTCCTGAACCATAATATTCCATCATGAATTGGCTTACCCATGTGGCCTTTTGAAGGATATCCCGAGGGTATTCTTTTAATTCACGAACAGGTATTGCATATACGGATATCTGTCCAAAGTGTCCAGGACTTGTTGTAATCGTATGGATAGGTTCTAATACAGATTGTCCTGTACCGGATTTATAAAATTTAGTCAGAAAAGACATCACTAACCCATAACGGTTACTGGTATCAATGGTCTGTACAGGTTCAGTGACTTTCTGTCCTCTTATACCATTTCTAGTTGTTTCGGAATGATATTGAATCAACAGCGGAGTTGCAA
>ULZI01023517.1_pt1 | contig 20597 bp, 18 predicted proteins | sample 1962991 | NCBI WGS metagenome assembly ULZI01 (sample SAMEA4835886, study PRJEB28245) | human gut metagenome | biome: gut microbiome; material: fecal sample | place: Denmark | collected 2008 | reverse complement strand
AGGTATGGCCACAATGACAGCCCCTACCTTTTTCCGGTCATCAAAGATACGGCTAAGGATGCCGTGCGGCAGTACAGGAGCACAGCGCATTTCATCAACGGGAAACTCAAAGAACTTGGGAAACGGCTCGGGCTCGGCATGCCGCTCACGATGTATGTAGCGCGCCATGCCTGGGCGAGTATTGCCAGAAGCAAAAATGTCCCGCTGGCAACCATCAGCGAGGCGATGGGACATGATTCGGAGAACACGACCAAAATCTACCTCGCCTCACTGGACACCTCACAGGTAGACAAAGCAAATGACATCATACTTAAATCTTTATAACGGGAACAAATGCGACACGCAGAATACTGAATAAAAGGCTATACCGATCCTGCTTCTCTTTTTAAGAGAAATATTAGACATTGCAAAGATAGGTAAAATATAGGAAAATATCCACCTGTATGATAAAAAACAGTTTTCTTCGAAAGAAAATGTTTCAAATTCCGGTTTAATTGTCAAACAAATCCTCGTCAGGTTCCATATATAGCATCTGATTATCAGAACTATCCCTTTCCGGTATTTCTCTTAAAAAGAGAAGTAGTGACGGAAGCCCCGGAAATGAGGTCTGTACACTTTGTCAAAAGTATGGAACTAACAATGGATATTATGGGAAAAGGGAACGTAATCCATTGTAATACATGCCAATATGTAGGTTGGCATGAACTAGGTTTATATCCACACCTATAAAATGTTTCGGAATATGAGTACGAGTCTTTTTACAGCGGAGGAAAAAAGGCAGGTCCGATGGTTCGTCATGCGCGCCTACAAGAATGAGAAAATGGCAGAGGACAGGCTGAAAGACAAGGAATATGGTTTGGAATATTTTATCCCGAAACATTATGCCGTAAGAACTTATCATGGAGTGAAGTCAAAAAAGTTGGTGCCGGTTATACCGAGTCTGCTTTTCGTCCACGCCAGCCATTCGCAGATCACTGAATTCAAGAAACGATACAATTTCTTGCAATTCGCCATGTGGGAAAAGAGCACGGGGGCGGAATATATTACCGTACCGGATGACCAGATGGACAGCTTCATCAAGATAGCTTCTCATTATGAGGAGGACACTGTTTATTATAGGCCCGAAGAAATAGACTTGAAAAGAGGAATGCGTGTATGTATCCACGGTGGCAAGTTCGATAACGTGAAGGGCATGTTTGTGCGGGTGCAGGGCAAGAGAAACCGTAGGGTGGTTGTCCTATTGGAGGGTGTCATGGCCGTTTCCGCTGAGGTGCACCCCGATCTGATTGAAGTTCTTTCCTAAAACCGCTGGCTTTTACGGGACTTCGCAAAAATCACGATAAAAATTAATTGAAATTACAAATTAGAAATAATATAAACTGTACAGATATAAATATGAAGAATCGATTTTTGATTTATCTCTTTGCGATAGTGTTGTTTACATCCTGTCACACTTCGAAGGAGATTCTTTACTTTCAAGACATTGCTGTGAATCAGCCTGAAGCGATTGTGGGTGCAAGAGACATCACCGTGCAGCCCAAGGACCAAATTTCCATCATGGTATCCAGTAAAGACCCGCAGTTGGCAGCGTTGTTCAACCTGACACGTGTCCAGTATCGGGCAGGAACTGCCGATTTACGTAGTAGCAACAATAATGGTGAAATATCCGGTTACACGCTCGATGACAAGGGAAACATAGACTTTCCGGTCATTGGTACGCTTCATATTGCCGGTATGACCAAAAGCCAGATTGCCGCCCTTATCAAGAAACGGCTGATGGAAGAGGACTTGGTGAAAGATCCGGTAGTGACCGTAGAGTTCATGAATCTCTATTTCTCCGTGTTAGGTGAGGTAAAAACCCCCGGCAAGTACAACATAACCAAAGACCAGATCACTTTGCTTGAAGCCATCAGCATGGCGGGCGACTTGACCATTACCGGTAAACGTGATGCTATCTTTGTCATCCGCGAGGAAAACGGTGAGCGTGTCACCCACTGGGTAGATCTTCGTAGTAAGGACATTTTTAAATCTCCGGTCTACTATTTGAAGCAAAACGATGTGATTTATGTGCAGCCCAATAAGATGCGTGCCGGTCAGAGCACCATCAACGAGAATAACGTGAAGTCCGTATCGCTATGGATCAGCGTCGCTTCATTCCTCACTTCGTTGGGTGTGCTAATATTCAAGTAACCTTCAGAAAAGGAATCACTTTATATTTTTATAATATGACAGAAAAGAAAACAACCGCCAGCAAGCCTGCTGACGACTTCATACGCATACAAGACCTGTGGGGGATTTTCATGCCCCGGTGGCACTGGTTTGCCCTCTCCCTGTTCGTAACCCTGGCGACAGCCGCCTTGTACCTGCTGGGCACCCCGAACATTTACACCCGTACCGCTGCCATTTTGGTGAAAGATGATTCCAAGGGAGGAACATCCACCAATGTGGTCAGTGAATTTTCTGACTTGGGTATCTTCAAGTCGAATACCAATATCAACAATGAGTTGCTCACCCTGAAATCGCCCACGCTGATGACCGAGGTGGTACAGCGGTTGGGATTAAACGAGACCTATACTGTCCGCAAAGGACTGAAAGATGTGGAATTATACAAAAGTTCGCCTTTAGCAGTCACCTATCGCCACTTGGATGAAACTCCTGTCGGTTTTACAATAGATATTTCATCCAAAGAAACGTTTGTCATATCCGACATGGAAGTAAACGGGAAAGCGTTTGGGGAAGATTTCTCCGGAAAGATGGGCGATTCCATCCGTACTGAAATAGGCACACTTGTCATCAATTTCACAAAATATTGGAACGATTCATTCGTGGGCACTTCCATACGTTATAGAAAAGGTAATGTGTGTGCCGTCACCGATTATTATACAGCCGCTTTGCATGCGGAATTGGGAAACGAGGATGCCACCATTATCAATCTGAGTATCAACGATGCCTCCATTCAGAAGGCTGAAGACATTCTGAACACCCTGATTGAAATGTACAACGAGAAATGGATTCAGGACAAGAACCAGATCGCCGTCAGTACTTCGCAGTTCATCGGTGACCGTCTGAGCGTGATCGAAAACGAGCTGGGCAATGTAGATGAGAACATCGCCGGTTACAAGAGTGAGCACCTGCTGCCGGATGTGCAGGCGGCATCCAGCCTCTACCTGTCCCAGTCCGCCGAGAACAAGAAGGAGTTGCTGGCACTCAACAGCCAGCTTTCCACCGCACAGTATATCCGGAAAGAGTTGAACAACAAGAAACTCAGCCAGCTGTTACCCACCAACTCCGGTATCGCTAATGTCAATATTGAGAGCCAGATCGGTGAATATAACACGATCGTGCTCGAACGTAACCGCCTGATCGCCAACAGTAGCGAGAAGAACCCTCTGGCAAAAGACATGGCTAACTCACTGCAAAGCATGCAGCGTACCATCATTCAGTCGGTGGACAACCTGATTGTTTCGCTCAATACCCAAATACGCAACATCCGCCAACAGGAAGCCACGACCACCAGCCAACTGGCTTCCAACCCGAACCAGGCGAAATATCTGCTTTCTGTGGAACGCCAGCAGAAGGTGAAGGAGGAACTGTATCTTTATCTGCTCCAGAAACGTGAGGAGAACGAGCTTTCACAGGCTTTCACCGCCTACAATACACGTGTGATTACCGCTCCGAGAGGCAGCATGCTTCCCACAGCCCCCCGAAAGATGAATATCCTTTTGGTGGCATTCGCCATCGGTCTGCTTGTTCCGGCGGTGATTATTTTCATGAAGGAAAACATGAATACCAAGGTGCGCGGGCGAAAGGATCTGGAAAACCTAAGCATTCCGTTCATCGGTGAGATCCCCCAATATCTCAGTGCTAAGAAGAAATTGGGATTCGATAAACACACACAGTCTGTCATGAAAGCCATCGTGGTGAAGGAAGGCAACCGTAACATTATCAATGAAGCGTTCCGCGTGTTACGTTCCAATATTGACTTTATGGCAGGCAAGGACAGCGGTCAGAACGTGTTCATGCTTACCTCGTTTAATCCTGGCAGCGGCAAGTCGTTCCTTGCCATGAACATTGCCATGAGCTTTGCCATCAAGAAAAAGAGAATATTGGTGATAGACGGTGACCTGCGTCACGGCTCCACCTCCTCCTACGTGGATTCCCCGAAGACTGGTTTAAGTGATTATCTGGGCAACCGTGTCAGTGACTGGAAGGAGATTATCGTGAAGGATGAAAAATACGACAACCTGCATATCATTCCTATCGGTACTGTTCCCCCAAACCCGACGGAACTGTTGGAGGACGGCAAGCTGGCCACTTTGATAGAGGTGCTTCGCAGCGAGTATGACTATATCTTTATTGACTGTCCGCCTATCGATATCGTGGCCGATGCGCAGATCATCGAGAAACTGGCTGACCGCACCGTCTTTGTAGTCCGCAGCGGTTTATTGGACCGTAGCATGCTGCCCGAACTAGAAAATATTTACCAGGAGAAACGTTTCAAGAACCTCAGCGTGATACTGAACGGTACAGAAAGTGCCGGAGGCCGCTATGGCTATAGATATGGCTATCGCAACGGCTACTCTTCCTATTATGGAAATAAAGGAAAAATGGGGGGGGGTAAATGGATGGTCATCAAGTGATTGATTTTGCATGTTATCGTTCTCGTAAGAACTTTTAATTTTAACTCAACTATCATGTGGCCCTTTCGTAAGACAATAACCTTCGCCCGGAGCGGTATCCTGAAAGGAATGACCGACTGTCACAGCCATCTCCTTCCGGGAGTGGATGACGGAGTGGGAACATTGGATGAATCACTCCGAATTCTAGATATGATGGAAAAGCATGGAGTCAGAAAGGTATGGCTCACGCCGCACATCATGGAGGACATCCCTAATGAAACTGTGACCTTGCAGGAAAAGTTCCAAGAATTGAAACGGAGTTATAACGGCACACTGGAACTTGCCTTGGCTGCGGAATACATGATGGACAATCTCTTTGAGGAACGGCTGGAAAAAGATGACCTGCTGCCCCTAGAGGAGGGGAAACGTTACCTGTTGGTGGAAACCTCCTATTTCAATCCACCAATGGAACTGCTCTCTGTCCTGCAACGCATCCAAAAGAAAGGTTATTACCCGTTGCTTGCACATTCGGAACGGTATGAATATATGCAGAAGAGGGATTATCAGGCCTTGAAGGAAGAGCATGTCTCCTTCCAACTCAATTTGCCCTCGTTGGCCGGAATGTACGGAAAACATGTACAGGAAAAGGCCGAAGCCCTGCTGAAAGCCGGAATGTACGACCGTACCGGTTGTGACATCCATGCCATAGGCTGTTACAAGACATTGGTCGCTTCGGCAGTAAAATCGGAAGTCATTGGAACCTTACAGAAACAAAGTGATCAATGATTGCAAATTTTGCATTGACGAGCCTTGTAATCCGAAAGGATGACCGCTGGAACAGGAACGTACTGCGCATCTTGAAACAAGGTGAACAATATCAGTTCAATGGCTATGGTGATGAGTGCAGGTCGCTTGAAAGGAATTTCTTTGCTGCGGGGGTGACAATAAGTGCCATTGTCGGCAAGAATGGAAGTGGCGGAAGAAATTATCTGGAAACGTAAGGCATGGGATAAGAGCTATATGAAGATGATGGAAAATCAATACGATGGGATGACCATAACTCCTTCCCTTCAGAAACGTATCATTTTTGGTTTTCTGGAGAATGAAACGGACATTCATCTACGTCCGTTGACTAAATTGCAACAAGACTTGTACAATCAACAGGATTTGGTATAATCTTTAATCTTAGAATAAAAGACACTGATATTTTTATATCCAATGTTGTTATGCATGGTTTCACTACGGCTCATGCCATAACAGCTATGGCTTTGGTCCAGACAGTGGTCGGATACGAAGCTGCATTAACAACATTGACGATAATCACGATTGTTCCTCTATCAAAGATTCTGTTGTCCTTCGTGTGAGGAATGGAACTTCTTCGTCATGCCCCCACAAGTATGTCTTAGGTGAAATAGAATAGATGCGATCAGAAAACCTCTTGATTATTAGTCAAATGTATAGTGCTTTGTGCTTACGATAAATTATAAACAATATACTTTTATGAATGTTCATCTTATAAGGGAAAACGAAAATCAAAATGATGGTTCTTATATCCACTTGTATCGGAATAAACAGATCGGTGCATGGTGTGCATACGGTTATTCCGCATACGGTTTACGTCTTTTTGATAAACAACAAGGCTACATGAATTTTCGTAGTTACTCAGACTGTCTTCAGATGCCGTGTACGGTTACATCCGGAGAATCCCTTGTTTCATTGTTGCAAGGTTCTGTTGAGGTAGGTTCACAAACTGAGACCTATATAAAGTTAAAAATGGCAGATACAATAAATTTTAATGCTTATCAGAAGTGGTTGCATAAGCTGAAAAAGGATGACCCGAATGATGATGCAATAATTGTCACCACACATGTCAGCCAATATGTGCCACGGGACAGTTTCATTCCCGATGGAATGTCCGCATTTGCGCGCAATGTAAAGCGTATCGGTGATTTTATCCTGTCATTGATTGCATTGATCATTTTTTCTCCGCTATTCCTGTTTTGCTACATTGCCATTCGCAGGGAAGATGGAGGAAGTGTCATCTTCAAGCAAGAACGTATCGGCAGATTCGGGCGCCCGTTCTACATATACAAATTCCGCTCCATGCGTCTGGATGCCGAGAAGTTCGGACCGCAGCTTAGTCATACCGGGGGTGAAAATGATTCCCGATTGACTAAGACCGGTCGTTTCATCCGGGCGCACCATTTGGATGAATTACCCCAACTCTACAATGTTCTGCGTGGCGATATGGCATTCATCGGTCCACGTCCGGAGCGTAAGTTTTATATCGACCAGATACTTGAACACGACAAGCGATATACTTATCTTTACCAAATCCGTCCGGGCGTAACATCATATGCCACACTATATAACGGCTATACGGATACGATGGAGAAGATGCTCCGACGTTTGGAATATGACCTTTATTATTTAGGACATCGCTCATGGTGGTTCGACTTTAAAATTCTGTTGAACACATTCTGTTCAATTGTACTCGGAAAGAAATTTTAAAAGATTAATAACTTATATAACAGATTGATAATGAAAGCTTGTTTTATGGGCTTGGGGTATATCGGATTGCCCACAGCCATTATCGCCGCCAAGCACGGCATTCAGATTACAGGAGTTGATATTAACCCCCAGGTAGTGGATATGACGAATGCAGGACATCTGCATATCATTGAGCCGGGTATGGAGGAGATGTTGCAGGAGGTGGTGAATGCCGGCTCGTTGAAAGCTTCCATAAAGCCGGAGGTGAGCGATGCTTATTTTATGGTAGTTCCCACCCCGTTCAAAGGAAATCATGAACCGGACGTTAGTTATGTGGAAGCCGCTACACGTGCCGTATTGCCATTATTAAAGGAAGGCGACCTTTATGTCATCGAGTCCACTTCACCCGTAGGCACCACCGAAGCGATGGCCCGCCTCATTTTCAGCGAACGTCCTGAATTGGAAGATAGGATTTATGTGGCTTATTGTCCCGAACGTGTATTGCCGGGCAATGTGATTTACGAACTGATACATAACGACCGGGTCATAGGCGGTTTAAATCCTGAATCTACCGATAAGGCCATTGGATTTTATTCTCAATTCGTGCAGGGAACACTTCATAGAACCAACTGTCGTACTGCTGAAATGTGCAAACTGACGGAGAATTCCAGTCGGGATGTACAAATAGCCTTTGCGAATGAACTTTCCTTGATTTGTGACAAGGCCGGTATCAATGTGTGGGAACTTATCAATCTTGCCAACAAACATCCGCGGGTTAGCATCTTGCAGCCTGGTTGTGGCGTGGGAGGTCATTGTATAGCTATTGACCCTTATTTTATCACTGCTGATTTTCCAGCAGAGAGTAAATTGATTGCCGATGCCCGTGAAATTAACAACTACAAAAGTTTTTGGTGCGCAGAAAAAGTGAAAAATGCCATGCTGGAATTTGAACTGAAACATCATCGGAAACCGTGCGTTGCCATGATGGGGTTGGCTTTCAAACCGAATATCGACGATTTGCGCGAGAGTCCTGCAAAATATATTACCACGAAAGTGATGCAGAGTTGCAATAATGCCAATATCCTGGTTGTGGAACCCAATGTAAAGGAGCACCATGTGTTCAAGTTAACAGATTACAAAGAAGCCTACGACAAGGCGGACATCGTGGTATTCCTTACAGCACACACTCCGTTCAAAGAATTAGAATGGCGAGAGGATAAGGTGATATTGGACTTTTGTGGAATATTTAAAAAATAGTGAATATATGAATATTTTAGAACTGACAGGTATGAAATCGACTAAATACGGCGGAGTAGAATCCTACTTCGCTGAATTGGTCAAGATATGCCGTGTTGATAAATTTATTTTTGTATACGAGTCGATGCCAATCAGTGAAAACTATGTAAATGACATCAATAAGTGGGGGGGTAATACTTTGTAAACAAAGCATTTCCACATTTCAATATTTCAAATTTGTGATAGGTGTCATCAAACGTGAGAAAATAGACATTGTTCATTTTCATTTTGGAAGTTATCTTATTGCACCATTCTTGCGAATTCTGTTTCCCCGGATTCGGATTATTTCAACCCGTCATAGTGAAATCTTTGTTTCCAACAAACTTAAAAAATTATATCTGAAGTTCTGTTTTTTTCCTTTTGAAAGATTCCTTTGTGTCAGTTGTGGCGTAAAGAAAGAAATGATTGAAGGCGTAGGTTTTTCTTCAAAGAGTGAAGTCCTATACTTGGGAGTCCGGAAAAAAAAGATTGTCAACCCAAATCTGAAAAAAACATTGGACATACCAAAGGGGGTAGTCGTGTTGACTACAATCGGATTCAATATTCGTATCAAGGGATTCGATATACTTGTCAAAAGTATTCAGAGTCTGATGGACTCCAACAGACTTAAAAACGATATAATAGTGCTTGTCATCGGAATTAGCGAAAATTCTGAAGACAGTAATAGCTTGAGGCAATTGATTGCCGAGGCCGGATTGAATAGAAAGATTATGTCTTTGGGAATACGAAATGACATTAATGATATTTTGAATATTTCTGATATTTACTTGCAGCCTTCCCGTACAGAAGGACTTTCTCTTAGTATTATGGAGGCCCTAAACTATTCGTTGCCTGTTATTGGTACACGAGTTGGGGGCATTCCTGAAATCGTACATGAGGGAGAAAACGGATATCTTTTTGAAAAAGAGAATGTTGAAGAGCTTGCTGACAGGATTGAGATACTTGTCAATAATCGTGAAGTCCGAGAAATGATGGGTAGAAAATCAAAAGTAATATCCAGTCGGTTCACGCTTGCAGACGGTGTGGAAAAGTTAGCTTCTATATACCATCAGACCAATTGATTTGCCCCTGACACTCTATTGTCATTCAGGTTGCAATTGAGATTAAAAAATGTAGGATAGTTATAAATGCAGTCATCAAACAAACGCATAGCACGCAACACGTTAATGCTTTATATACGGACATTCGTAATGATGCCCGTATCTCTATATACTTCCAGGATTATATTGGAAGTGTTGGGAGAGAACGATTTTGGAGTATACAATGTTGTTGGCGGCTTTATCGCACTTCTGTCTTTTATTAATTCCGCAATGACAAAAGCCACCCAACGTTTTCTGAACGTGGAATTGGGAAAAGGCAATCATGACAGAGTCTCGAGGGTTTATTCCATGAGTCTTCTGATACATTTTGCAATAGCGGTATTTATCGGCTTCGTATTGGAAACTGTGGGGCTCTATTTCTTTGAAACAAAATTGAATATTCCTCCGGAAACACAAGATGCAGCACGGGTTGTGTACCATATTTCTGTAGTGACCGCTTGTCTTCATTTTATCAGGATTCCTGATGAGTCGAGCATTATTGCATATGAGAGGATGTCTTTTTTCGCTTATGTCAGCATCATTGAGGTAATGGCAAAATTGGGAACAGTATTTCTCCTTTTCTGGGCTGAAGACAATCGTCTGGTGTTGTACGCCGTTGCCCTTATGACCGTTGGGATATTGTTGAATATCATTTATGCCATTTATTGCAAGCGTAATTTCACGACTTGCAGATTCCGGTTCTATTTTGACAGAAAGCTGCTGAAAGAAATGCTTTTCTTTTCTTCATGGAGCCTTTTCGGCGGTATAGCCCATGTCGCATCCATACAAGGCATATCAATACTTTTGAATATTTTTTTCACGGTTGCTGTCAATGCGGCAATGGGGGTAGCCTCGCAAGTGTTCAGTGCTGTCAATACTTTGGTTACAAACTTTCAGAAAGCGGTGCAGCCACAGATTGTCCAGTCCTATTTTCAGGGGATAAATCCAGATTTCTGGAACTTGTTTTCCGCTCGTCAAAATTCTCGTATTTCCTGCTCTTTTTCGTCGCTTATCCGTTGATTTTGATTTGTCGGCCTGTCGTCGAGTTATGGCTTGTCTGTGTCCCTCAATATACAGTACAGTTCATTCAGCTTTATCTCATCTTCCTGCTTATTGATGCATTATCCGGAAGTCTTTGGGTGTCATCTGAAACAATAGGCAATATAGCCAAGTATCAGTTTACCGTTTCTTCGATGATAATTATGAATATTCCGATTATATATATATTGTTCAAGTTCGGTTGCAGTCCCGTCTATGCGGTGATTGTCAGAATTGCCATCAATTTCATTACTCACTGTTACAGAATATTCTATCTCAAACACAAAGTGAATTTCCCGGTTAGGAGGTATGTCGTGGAAGTGATGTTTAGGTGTCTTTGGGTGTCGGTCTGCATCATTCCGGTCCCATTCTTTTTGCATAAATTTCTAACCTCAAGCTGGGGTAGCCATATACTTGTCGTATTGACCAGTCTTATCATTTCCGGACTTGTTATCTATAAATTCGGACTTGATGCTAAAGAAAGAGGGTTCGTAATCAGTACGGTAACAAATAAATTCATGTTCTTAAAAAAACAATAAAATGTAGGGAATAAAGGTGGTGGCAACAGTATACAATACACTCCGTTGCGGTTTGTATCCTTTTAAACAGCAGCTTGTTACGGGGCTTTTGGAATTCCTTAATTTGGTCAAATTGCAATGTTTGTTACCGGCGGTTCGTTTCATGCGCTCGTTTTTTCATATGCCGTTCTTTGCTGTCAATAGAGATAAGGACAACTGCATGATTACTTTTCTCGATAATATCGGTTTGCAGAAACGTACTATCAGTGAAACAGATAAAGAGGAAAAATACAAAGAAGTTCTTTGGGCAGATTATAGTGCTGCGGATGTATTTCTTGCAGAAGAAAGGAAGAGGAACTTAAACTTTTGAAATAATGGAAAGGGACATTCGTATAGACATACTTAAAGGCATCGGCATAATCCTTGTCGTTTGGGGACATGCCACCGCAATCCTTATAAAGGAAATTTGTATTTTCCATATGCCTTTGTTTTTCTTTTTGGCCGGTATGTTTTATCATCCCAAACAAGGATTTATTCAATCAAGAGCAAAACGGTTGCTTATTCCCTTTGGGGAATATTCTCTGATATTCGCTGTATTTTATTTTAGCATGGGGTTGCAGGGAATACCGCTTGATAAACTGAGCATCCATCATATCGCCGCATTTGATGGTCCGTTGTGGTTCTTGGTCGCTCTTTTTTATATATGTGTCATATATTATTTTTTGGACAAAACCGTTAAGGAAAAAAACGTTATTCTTATCGTTTCTTTTGTAATTGGGCTGGCTGTCGCATATTCCAAGATCAATTTGCCGTTTTATATCGGGCAGGGGCTGTTCTCTTTGCCATTCTATGCTGTCGGCAAATGGATGAACGACAAAGGGCTGACACAAGCAGAGGGGGCAATTAAAAAAGCAACCGTTATTGCTATAGCCGGATATATCATAGCCATAGCGTTCTGCCGTTTGGCACATTATCAATTTGATATTTCGCAACTGAAATTTTCCAGTTTCCCGTTTATATTCTATGCCGGAGCTTTCTGTGCCATATATCTTTTGTTGAATTTCAAGCCTTTCAACAAGATAACAACTACAAACAGAATATTGGCATCTTTGGGAGCTAATTCACTCACGATAATGGCTATACACGCTCCTTTTCTGTGGTTGTTCAGGGATTTTATCAGAACAAACAGTAGCTTTTATAACACAAAACTGGGGGGGGGTAATTTCAAACTTAATCACTTTTGTTATCTTCATAACATTGAGTTATTTAATTGCCCTTGGAATAGAACAATTAAAAAAACTGACAGCTAAAAATCATGGATAATCCGAAAGTATCAATCATTGTACCGATTTATAGAGTAGAGGAATATATTGAGCGGTGCGCTGAATCGTTGTTCGCCCAAACGTTTGATGACATTGAATACATCTTTGTGGATGATTGTTCTCCAGACAAGTCGGTGGAGATCTTGCAGAGAACTCTGGAAAAATATCCGCATCGAAAGAGGCTGACACGAATTGAGAGGTTGTCGTCGAACAGCGGGCAGGCCGCTGTTCGACGACAAGGGATTCAATTGGCCTCTGGTGATTACACGGTTCATTGCGATAGCGATGACTGGATGGATGTGCATGCCATAAAGGAACTATATACTTTTGCCCTATCCGGCCATTACGATATGGTCTTTTATGATTTCTATCGTAGTGATGGTGTTTCTACATATGCTTCCGCCCCGCGCAAGGTTTCTACCAATAATAAAGACTTCCTGATGTCATCATTGCTTTGCGGGCGGTTGATGGGGAGCTTGTGCGGCGCTTTGATCAAACGTAGTCTTTACGATGGGATAACATTTCCAAGGCAAAATATGAACGAGGATCTGGCGACGATAATCCAATTGGTTTGGAATAGCCGGAATGTAGGATACTTGATGAAACCATTTTATTACTATTTTTTTAATCCTGCGTCAATTACAAGTTATGGCAGTGCTGAGATCCAGATTAATAAACTCAATCAGCGTAAGGAGAATCTTGATCTGATTTTCACCTTTCTTCGCTCCAAAGGTATTTATGAAAAGTATACAGACGAGATAAATGCGCTGAAAGTTGGTTCAAGAATGTATCTTGATAGATATATGCTGATGCCGCGAATCCGTCGGATTTGGCACAATACATATCCGGAAATCAACAGTATTACAGTCATTCGTCACAGCAAGATGCGTACTCTCAGTAAAATCGAGTATTTCGGTTCTTTGCTTGGTGTATATCCCATATTCAAATACCTTAAAAATATATGGAAAGACTTAAGGAAATAGATATTATCAGGACGTTCGTAATCATTCTGCTCGTGCTCTATCATGCTCTTGCGCCCTATTGCGGTGGTTGGGATATGCCTTCCTACGCCCAACCCAATGAAGGATTTTATTGGGGAGGAAAACTGGCATACAGTGGGATGCTGGAAACTTTTGTCCTGATTTCCGGGTATGTATTTGCCTTTTCGCTCCAAAAGAAAGTCATTTCTTTCCGATTATTACTAGCCGGTAAGCTGAAACGGCTGTTTGTACCGTGTATGTGTTGGGGCATTATCATGACATTGATATTCTTTGGTCCGTCAAAACTTCTTAATCTGGAACATTTTTGGAAAATTATTGGGGGATACGGACATCTTTGGTTTCTTCCGATGCTCTTTTGGTGCTTTTTAATGGAATATGGCATACAGCACTGTCTCAAGGGACGTAACTTGATGTTAGTACTCATGATTATTGCTATTCTGCCTTGGCCGGGAATTCCGTTCCGTTTTAATCAATCGCTTTATTATCTGCTTTTTTTCCATCTTGGTGGAATTTTCTTTAGAAATCGTGAGCGGCTGAGAACTGTCAATTGGTCAACAATATGCATTTTATCGGCTGTTTATATGGGGTTATTCATTGCGGTAACATTGGTTTTGGGAATGGACGGGATGCGTCCGGAACTGGCATCGGACTTGAAAGTAAAAGTTTTAATCCTGTTTGTCCACCATACTCTTAAAATGGTAAGCTATGGATTAGTCACAATTATCTATGTCGCTGTATTTATAAAACTGGAAGACAGATGCAATGGAAAACTATACACTGTATGCCGAAGTATCGCAATGAATTCGATGGGAATATATGTGATGCAAGAAATAGTTCTGAGACTTATCTATTATAGAATGGGGGGGGGTATTTTTGTATACCAAAGAGTTAACTCCGTTGGTCGCCTTCGTGGGCACTTTCATCGTCTGCTATGTATCAAGTGTGATTATAGCCGGATGCAAATACACCAAATTTCTGTGTTAGTATGAATGTGTCCTATTTTATTTACCTAATAAATTACAACGATGAAATATCATTACGAGGCAGTTCCGGTACTGTTCAATATACTTCTGTTTTTTCTTATGCTGTATCCGTTTCCGAATGTGTATAGATATGGCTGTGAATTTAGAAAACGATATACAGACATCTTGGATTATGCAGTATACGGTGTCCTGCTGATACTGTTTTGCACTTTCGGCTATGCGGACAACGATTTCTATCACTACGAGGGGCTTTTCAAACGTATCTGTTCAACCGGATTAAACGTGCATCTTGAACCCGTTTACTATTGGTTGATACGGAATGTCACTTCAAACTATCTGGTATGGCGGTTTATAGTGTGGAGCGGAACGGTGATTTTGTCGTTATGGACAATAAAACGGCTCAAACTTGATGTGAGGATAGGATTGCTGATATTTGTGCTGTTTTATATCAACATTATTTCAGTAATGCGCGGAAATTTGGGAATTGCCATACTGTTTTTTGGCTTTTCATTCATTATCAGGCCCTCTCATAATAGGTTATTGTCATTCCTATTCGGTTGTTTGTTGATTTTCTGTTCATTCTTCTTTCACAAAAGTATGTTGTTTTCGATTGCTGCACTTTCGGTAACACCTTTTTATCTGAATAGGAAAACGGTAAAAATCAGTCTTGTCATATTCCCTTTCCTGACCGTTGTGACTACTTTACTGCTGGATTATATTATTATGAACGGACTCATCGGTTTTGATATAGCAGACATGAATATAGGGAGCTCGATGACGGGATATGCGAGCGGCACAATGCGGCAGTCGAATATTTTTGGTAAACTGAACCAAATGATAACCTATATGCCGGTATACGCATCTTTGGCTCTTATGACTAAGAAGATAGTTTTTGAAGAAATTGATGTTCCACGGTATATAAAGGCATTGTTCATCTATTGGTATGCAATAACTTATATTGCCAGTCTGTTTTTCTTCCAAGAAACTTCGGTATGGCTCTTTATACGTTTCATAATGATGAGCTATTTTCCTCTTTGTATTGTTGTGGGTTATTATTATTCTAATTTCAAGATGACACGCGAGAAAAGAATCTTGATGCTTTTGGCAATCCTTCCTATCTGTTATAAACTTTTCTATGCCTTCTATAAGAGGTTGGTATGGGAAGGGTACGTCTTTTTCTGACATGTTTCGTTAGTTTACACGTATTAGGATCACAATAAAAAAATTAAAAAACAATCTGAATGAAAATCTTAGAAATAATTCCTCAACTTAGCAGTGGCGGCGGAGAGCGGTTTGTGGTTGACTTGTGCAATGAGTTGTCGAAAGAACATGATGTGACATTGATGGTTTTGCACTCACTTGACAAGGTGGATTTCTATTTGAAAGAGGTATCGAATAATGTAAGGGTGGTATCGATGAACAAACGGATGGGACTTGACATCGGTTTGTTATTTAGAGTATATAGATATATCCGTAGAGAAAAGCCTGATGTGGTGCACACGCATTTGCGTGCTATTATGTATATTGCTTTCGCAATCATGCGAAAGAATGGCGTTATGCACTGTCATACAGTGCATTCCGCTGCTGATAAAGAAGCCGGAGGCTCCTTTATCAGCAGCGGAATGCGGAAGTTCTGTTTTCATCATGGGTGGATTACACCCATTACCATTTCCGCCGAATCACTACATAGCTTCCGAAAATATTATGGAATGGATGCTCCTATGATTTTCAATGGGCGCAATGTGGATGCTGGTATGCTTGTTTCAGACGAGGTCAAGGAACAATTTAAACAGTATAGACATACAAATAAGACGCGAGTACTGATAAGTCTCGCACGTATTGACCCTGTGAAACGGCAAACTCTCTTGGCACGTGTGGTAATGCGGTTAAAACGGGAAGGATACGACCTCACTGTATTGTTTATCGGAGGTGAACGTGATGCACAGATGACCGCGGAATTGCGTTCGTACAACGATGAAGCAATACAATTACTTGGAGAACTGCACAATCCGCTTGAATACCTTAAAATGGGAGATGCTTATGCACTTTGTTCCTCGTATGAGGGGATGCCTATTTCGTTGATAGAGGCTATTGGTGTTGGCTGTATACCGGTATGCACACCTGTGGGCGGTATAGTAGATGTGGTACACAACGGTGAAAACGGTTTTCTGAGTGACGGTATCGGTGAAGAATCTTATTACAAAACGGTAAAGAGATTTCTATCCCTCACCGATGTACAGCTTAAAGACATGAAGCAAAAAGCTCTTGCCACTTATGGTCCATTCAGTATGTACGAATGTGCTCGCAACTACGTAAGACTTTTCGAGAAAGGAATAAAGAAATGAAACGGAAAAAATTACTCGTTGTAGGCTCAATTCCCGATGAGAGCAACTTATTGAATTATGGAGGTGCGACGGTGTTGATGAAAAACTATCTTGACTATCTAGCCTCTCAGTCTGAATATGAATATAGGTTTGTACAAAACAACCGGTATTCAAATCTTCGCACTCGCCAGCGTAGTATGTGGCGCAATTATTCATATTTTTTCCCGGCATTTTTGTGGAGACTGTTTGGGTGCGATATTGTAATGTTCAATTTTTCTGATCATGGTACAATTTATTATTTCCCATTATTGAGCAAAATAGCTCGTTTGGCACACAAAAAAGTCGTACTACGTAAATTCGGAGGTTCATTTGAGTTCTACATAAAGAAAATTGGTCAAACCCAATTACAACGGGCACTTGATGCTATCAGACAAACAGACTTGATATTCTTTGAAACCCAACAGGGTATTACACACCTACAACAGTTAATAGGAAAGAGTGACAATATACATTGGTTCCCTAATGTGCGTAAAGCTTCAACAATACGAAAGAACCCCTCAGACTTTCATGGCAGATGTGTTTTCATGTCGCATATCAACAAAGAAAAAGGGATAGAAGATCTTATAGCGGTATCCAAACTGTTACCTTCGAATTATACCCTTGATATATATGGTGAGATAAAAGAGGATAAATATCGCAATATCAACTTCAACGAAAGCGGAATAACATACCATGGGGTTGTCTCTTCCGAACAGGTTTTAAAAACTTTAGTAGAATATGATTTACTGCTATTACCTTCTTATCGCGAGGGCTACCCGGGCATTATCATCGAAGCTATGTCTGTAGGCATTCCTTGCGTATCAACCTATGCAGGTGGAATACCTGAAATCGTAGAAGACGGTTACAATGGTCGTTTAGTAATTCCCGGTGATGTAGATGCGATAAAACAAGCTATCTTATCGATTAACGCAACAAACTATTCTCAATATTCAGGGAATGCCTTGAAGAAATTTGAAGAAGAGTTTGAATCTGATAAGACGAATAAACGCATACTTGAAATTATAATGCACTAAATCAAATGGCTAATAATATTCTTATTGTCAATACAATTAAACATCTTCGGTTAAAACAAATCTATTATCAATTATATTATAGACTATTTTCTCATAAGTTGATGGAATATAATGTTCCCCGGCAATCTTCATTGCGGATGGTCTCAGTTATCGCAAAGTGGTATTGTTACAATGTACCCAAGACATTTACATTCCTAAATCTTATAGGGGATTTTAAGTCATGGAATGATGTTAGTCATGGGATGCTTTGGGCATACAATCTGAATTATATGGATTGGTTGTTGCAACCTGACATGACTTTTGAACAAGGTTCAGAATGGGTTGAACGGTTTATAACTGATTTGCCAACAAACAGGATCGGTCTTGATCCTTATCCTATCGCACTGCGAAGCATCAACTGGATCAAGTTTATCGGCAGGCATCATAAAAAAGTGGAGAGCAATCGGTTGCAACGGTGGAACGATTCCCTTTATGCGCAATGTAAATTGCTCGAACGGAAACTGGAATACCAACTGCTTGGCAACCATCTTTTAGAAGATGCTTACGCTTTGTTTATCGCTTCAATTTATTTTTCCGATAAAAAAATGTATGACAAGGCATCCTGTCTGTTGTATAAAGAGCTTGATGAACAGATTTTGCCTGATGGCTCACATTACGAGCAATCACCGATGTATCACTGCATTTTGCTCGATAGGTTATTGGATTGCTATAATGCCTCGATTAATAGAGGTCATGAGAAAATGTGTGAGCTTTTGAAACTGTATGTGGTAAGGATGTTGGGGCATTTGGAGAGCATCGTGTGGAAAGACGATACGATTCCCTTACTTAATGATTCGGCATATGGGATAGCACCGACAGTTTCCGAATTGAGAGCATACGCCAAAAGATTGAAGTTGGAATGGACCCCTTTGCCTATGAAAGAATGTGGCTATAGGAAGCTTTGTTCAACACATTTGGAGGCAGTTGTGGATGTGGGTAATATTACTGCGACCTATCAGCCGGGGCATAGTCATGCCGATACGTTTAATTATGAATTGCGAATTGATTGCAGACCGTTTGTTGTTGATACAGGTATTTCTACCTACAACAAGACTGCAAGAAGGCAGTACGAACGAAGTACGTCAGCTCATAACACCGTAACTGTCGGCAACAAGGATTCTAGCGAGGTGTGGGGAGGTTTCCGTATGGGTAAAAGAGCTAAAGTAAGAGTACTATCCGATACCGAAAATGAAATTATGGCAGAGCACGATGGTTTTAAAGGATGTATACATCAACGGAAATTCACTATTAACGATGATGTGTTTACAATAAATGATAAGATTGTCGGCAATAATATGACAGAATGTATCAGCTATATTCATTTCGCACCCGATATTGAGGTCCTTGCCATATCGTCAACTGAAATAAGAACCAACAGGGCTAATATCGCTGTATCTGGTGCAAATTCCATAGAAATTATAAATGATTTTGTATCAGTAGAATACAATCGACTAGAACCTTCTAAGACGATAAAAATAGTATTTTGCAGAAATTTAACGTATCAAATATTTCAGGCATAAAATATGAAGATTTTAATTGTGTCGTTCTACTATTCTCCCGAGCTTGGGGCTGCTCCTTCCCGTATAACCAATATGGCTGAAGGGCTGAAAAGTCAGGGAGCGGAAGTGGATGTGTTAACTTGTTTGCCGAATTACCCTCAAGGACAAATATTCGAGGGTTATAGAGGCCGTTTGTCAAAAAAAGAAAAGATTAATGGCATAAACGTGTATAGATATTGGACTTATGCAACCGTGTCCAAGAATCCTTTTAAGCGAGCGGTAAGTATGATGTCATTTGCGACCATGTTATGGTTGTTTGCTTTTAAGATAAAGAAGATCCAGGGTTACGATAGGGTGATCATCCAAAGCCCTCCACTACCAGTGGCTGGTTCGGCCATCACGCTTTTCAAAAAAATATTCGGGCGCAAGACTCTTGTGAACATATCCGATTTATGGCCACTTTCTGCTGTTGAGCTTGGAGCAATGCGTGAAGGTGGGAAGATATATGATATTTTCGCGTGGATTGAACGTTATATTTATCGCAATGCAGACGGTATTTTCGGTCAGTCTGAAGAGATAATCCGGCATGTGAATCAATTTCCTTCGACAAAAAACAAGTTTGTATACCGTAATTTGCAGCAATATGCGGTTGCTGCTCAACCCAAAAGGAAGCACACGCCCTTTCGCATTGTATATGCCGGACTATTAGGTGTGGCACAAGATATATATTCAATTATCGAGAATATTCCGTTTCAGTCTATTGGCGCTGAGTTCCACTTGTATGGTGGTGGAAATCAGACAGAAAAGATAAAAGAATATATAAATAAACATCCCGGTTGTTTCGTGTATTATCATGGATATGTAAAGAAAGAACAAATCGCCGAAGAGTTGTCAAGATACGATGCGTCAATTGTTCCACTTACCGTAGCAATCAAAGGAGCAGTGCCATCCAAAATATATGATCTCATACCTATTGGCATACCTATACTGTTTTGTGGAGGTGGAGAAGGGGCTGAGATCGTATCGAAATATTATTTTGGAATGGTTTCAAAGCCACATGATTTCAAACAATTACACAATAATATTATTGAGTTGATTAACCTTCCTGACGAAGAATACAGCACAATATCGAAGAACTGCCTGGATATGGCAAAAAATGAATTCGATTTTAACAAACAGATATATCGCTGTTACGATTTTATAAAATCAATCTGATGTAAAAATATAATTCAATGAAGAAAGTAATGTTGGTCTTCGGCACCCGTCCGGAGGCAATCAAGATGGCTCCGCTGGTGAAAGAATTCCAGAAACAGCCA
>ULZI01007148.1_pt1 | contig 21627 bp, 17 predicted proteins | sample 1962991 | NCBI WGS metagenome assembly ULZI01 (sample SAMEA4835886, study PRJEB28245) | human gut metagenome | biome: gut microbiome; material: fecal sample | place: Denmark | collected 2008 | reverse complement strand
ACCGCTCCACCGGTTCTCTGGTCAGCTTTGAGACCGGCGAGGCTGTCACCTACGGTCTGTTCAATGCTCAGCAGCGCGGCACCCTTCTGGTGGGCGCTGGTGAGAAGGTCTACGAGGGCATGGTCATTGGCTACACCGCTTCCGGCGAGGACGTGGATGTCAACGTCTGCAAGACCAAGCACCTGACCAACACCCGTGCATCCGGCTCCGATGATGCTCTGCGCCTGATCCCCATTAGCAAGCTCAGCCTGGAAGGCTGCCTGGAATTCCTTGCACAGGACGAGCTGCTGGAGGTCACTCCTGAAAATCTGCGCATCCGCAAGCAGATCCTGAACCACGAGCAGCGCATGAAGGCCAAGAGCAAGCTGAAATAAGCCTTTCCTTCTTTTATAATATGTACTTTACCGTCCTGCAGCGTTTCAAAACACTGCAGGACGGTTTTATTTTGCCAAAAATGATTCATTTTTTAAAAAAAGGCTTGCAAAAGGCATTCTTATGCGGTATAATATCTCTCGCAGTCACAAATGTGATTTGCCTCTTTAGCTCAGTCGGTTAGAGCACCTGACTGTTAATCAGGGTGTCGCCTGTTCGAGTCAGGCAAGAGGCGCCAGAAGAAAAGGCAATGTTCCACAGAACATTGCCTTTTTTGTTTGTCCCATACTACACCCTTTTTCTGTACAGCCATGCAGTCGTGTTTCTCCTCTGTTTTTTGGGCTTCTCTGTCCAAAAAGCACAGCATTCATGCGAAAAAAGCATCAAGCATAATGATTTCTTAAAATTTGACTACTTGAAGAAGATGTCACATTGTGGTATACTGCTTATAAGCTTTGGGAATTTGTATCTGTTTTTCCAAAGTCCGGCACACAGATCAAAGGGTAGGTGCTCCCTTCTTTTGATAGCAGCCGACCGGTGTTTTGTCATGGTTCTCCGCAGGACAGGACAAAGCACCGGTCTCTGTGCTGTTGTTTCAGGCTCCGGCTCTTTTCACGTTGTCAGATCTGCGGCAGGCCGCTTCTTCAAAACGCCTGCCGCTGTTTGAATAAATTTGTATATGATCAAAGGAAGCATCTATGCGTTATACCTATGTCCGGCAGCACGACACCACTGACTGTGCGGCTGCCTGCCTCGCAATGGTGTGCCTCCATTACAAAAAGGAAGTTACCATCACCCGCTTGCGCGACATGATGGGTACCGACCTGAAAGGCACGAACCTTGTTGGTTTGCAGAAAGCCGCTAATGAGTTGGGTTTCACCACTGCAGCGGTTCGCGTAGACCGTGAAAATTTCCTCAGCGATTTCTCGCTGCCCTGCATTGCGCAGGTCATCACCGATCAGGGTCTGGCCCACTTTGTGGTCGTCTTTAAAAAGACCACCATTAAAGATGACGGTGAGCGTCGTCGGCACATGCTGAAAGAAGCCGAAGCCGCCAAGGAAGATGAGAAGAACGGCAAAAAACACAAGTGCAAGGATTATGTCGTGATTGGCGACCCCGGCAGCGAGCTGAAAAAGATCTCTCTGGATGAGTTCTACAAGAACTTTACCGGTGTTCTGCTGCTGATGAACCCCACCTCGGAGTTCAAGGGCGGTAAGATCGAAAAGGGCGGCATGTTCAAGCGTTACGTCGACCTGTTGCTGCCCCAGAAAAAGCTCTTTGCCTATGCGATCCTGAGTTCTCTGATCGTTACGATTCTGGGCATTGCCTCCTCCATGTTCAACAAGATCCTGATGGACGAGGTCTTGCCATATGGCCTAGACAATCTGCTGGTCACGCTGATCCTTGTGTTCAGCATGGTCAGCATCACCAATACGCTGGTGGGCTTTGTCCGGCAGTGGGTTCTGATTCACCTATCCATCAAGATCGATATTCCGCTGATGCTGGGTTACTTCGGGCATATCTTCCGTCTGCCCATGAAGTTCTTTGCCACCCGCAAGACTGGTGATATCACCACCCGTTATTCGGATGCAAACACCATCAAATCCATCTTCACCAGCATTGCGCTGAGCCTGATCATGGATATCTCGATGGCCATTATCACCGGTATCATCCTGTTCCGCATGAATGCGATGCTCTTCTCGATCTCGCTGTTCATGGCTCTGGTCAGCATTCTGCTGGTGCTGATCTACAAGCAGCCTTACAAAAAGATCAACGAAGAGACCATGGTGCAGTCCGCTGCACTGAACAGCCAGATGATCGAAAGCCTGCGCGGCATTGAGACGGTCAAGTGCAACGCCAACGAGGATACCGAAATGGAGAACCTCGAGCGTGAGTACATCAAGAGCCTGAAGATCAGCCTGCGCTCCAGCAAGATCAGCACCACGCAGGGCCTGATTTCCTCCTTCATTTCCACCGGTTTCAGCATGCTGACCACCTATGTGGGTATCAGTCAGGTTCTGAAGGGTGAGATGACACTGGGCGGATTCATGGCCTTCAGCACGCTGTCCTCTTACTTTACTTCCCCGCTGAGCAACCTGATCGGTCTGCAGATGCAGATTCAGGAGGCCAGCATTTCCATGAAGCGTCTGGGCGAGATCATGGATTATCCCTCCGAGACGGTCGGCGACGAAGACCGCACCGATCTGGACAAGGTGGAGGGCGATATCGAGTTCAAGGATGTCACTTTCCGTTATGGCAACCGTGCCCCTGCACTGGATCACATCAGCTTTACCATTCCGGCCGGTAAAAAGGTCGCGCTGGTGGGCAGCAGCGGCAGCGGCAAATCCACGATCACCAAGCTTCTGCTCAAGTATTATGAGCCGGAAGATGGCGAGATCGACTTGAACGGTGTGAATCTGGCTGAATACACCAATGATTCTGTCCGCCGCGCAATTTCTTATGTGCCGCAGAACGTTGAGCTGTTCAGCAAGACCATTTATGATAACATCCGCGTTTCCCGTATGGACGCTACGATGGACGAAGTTAAGGAAGCTGCCAAGAAGGCAGATGCTCACGACTTTATCCGTCATCTGCCCCTGCAGTATAACACCTATCTGGAAGAAGCAGGCAACGGCCTGTCCGGCGGTGAAAAGCAGCGCATTGCGCTGGCACGCGCTTTCCTGAAAGATTCCAACCTCTACATTCTGGATGAATCCACCAGTAATCTGGACTTTGCTACGGAAAATCTGATCTTCAACATGATCTACGATCAGCTTGCAGATCGTTCCATGCTGATCGTAGCTCACCGCCTGTCCACTGTTCGTGACTGTGATCTGATCCTTGTGATGGATCACGGCAAGATCGTGGAACGCGGCACGCACGATGAGCTGCTTGCCAAGGAAGGCAAGTACTACGAGCTGTGGAACATGCAGCAGGGTATCTACCGCAGCAAAAAGGCAGAGCCCAAGCAGTCTGTCATGCAGGCCGTGGTGGAAGAGGATGACGACGGTGAGTCGATCACCTATTGATGTGTTGCAGCCGGGTGCGTACCCGGTTACATATGAAAGGAAGTCATTCATGATGGATAGCTTGATTTGACATAGTTTTGCTGTGTCAGATAAAAAAGAGCTAGAAAGACTTTCTGTTTAGTAGAAGTAGATGGTGTTATCCTGAACAGGCCCCGCCTGCTCAGGTAACTATGCCTCACTATGGTGTGCCCGGAGGCAAAATGCCTCCGGGCACATTTTATTTGCAAGATCCCTATTACTTTTATAAGTAGTAGGCGATCGGGAGCGGAGAGGAAGCTGCTCTCTGCAGCGGTTTTCTCCCCTTTCTCGATTGCCTATTACCGCCTCTTCTGAGGTAAATCTGAAAAGGAACCGAGGTATTCAACATGAAAGAGATCAAAGTAGCCGAGAACAAGACCCTGAAGCTCACCAATGTGCTCTCCCGTGAGATCCATCCGGAAGAGATGGCCAGTCTGCCCGTGGTGCTGACCCAGATGCACAACTTTATCAAGAGCAACAACGCACAGCCTATTGGCCCCATTGTGCAGGCCATGGTGGTTGGTGAGGACCGTCAGATGCACCTGTACATGATGCAGCAGGCTACCCAGTTCATCGGCCAGATGGAGCAGGACTACCATATGGATGCTGTTCTGCGCGTGAAGAACTGCCTGTATGCCCACTACACCGGCCCCATGCCCGAAAGCCAGCTGGCTTCCTACAAGCTGCAGGTTCACGCTTTTGAGAATGAGCAGAAACTGACCGGCACCTCCTATACCATCTATGTCAATCAGGACGAGGATGATGCCGTGGTCGATGTCTTTATGGAGACCAAGTAATTATGACGATTAAAGTTCAGAACCTTTCGGATCTGCAGGACCGCCGCATCATGATGGAAAAAAAGCTGCCACCTTATGGCTACGCTTTTGTCATTCTGGTGGGCATCTTCATGCTGTTTCTGGTGGTGTGGAGCACCCATACCAACCGCATTTATGTCAGCCAGAACGCAGGCACCGTGCAGGCCAGCAATAAAACCTATATCATGTCCAGTTATTCCGGCTCCATTACCGAGATGTATATTTCGGAGGGCAGCTATGTGAACGAGGGCGACCTCGTGGCCCACATCAAGAGCACGGATATCGACATGCAGCAGGATAACCTGGAAAGCCAGCTCAAGATCTACCAGACCCAGCTGGACCAGTACAACAAGCTGCTGCAGTGCGTGCAGGATGATACCAACTACTTCAGCGAGACAAACCCTGAAGATCAGCCCTACTACTATCAGTACGAGACCTACAAGAGCCAGGTCTCCCAGAAGACCTTTGATGCCACGGCCTATCAGGCTGCCGGTTACTCCGATGCTCAGATCAAGACCATGATGGAGCAGAGCCAGAGCGAAGTAGAAGCTCTGTACTACTCCACCATGCAGTCCATCTCCCAGAGCATTACCAGCGCACAGAGCAACGTGGACAACGTTCAGGCTCAGCTCGATGCCTTGAACACCGGTGCCAACGATTACTACATCTACGCCCCCACCTCCGGTGTGATCCACATGGATACTCCTTACAAAGAGGGCATGGTGCTGAGCGCAGGCTCCCCGCTGGCCACTGTTGCCAGCGAGAACGACGATCTGGAGATCGTTGCCATGGTCACTGTGAATGACCGCCCGCTGCTTCATGTGGGTGACCCGTGCAAGATCGCCATTACCGGCCTTTCGGAGTATTCCTATGGCACCCTGACCGGCACTGTAACGGCCATTGACAGTGACGTGACGGCCAGCTCCAACGCTTCCTACTATAAGATGACCATTAAGCCCGATGCCACTTATGTGGTGAGCCGCAGCGGCGACAAGGTGGATCTTTCCAACGGCATGAGCGTTACTGCCCGCGTGGAGTACGATCAGGTCACCTATTTCGAGTACGCAATGGAAGCCCTGGGCGTTCTGTTCCGCTAAACCGGAGCTGTGCTGACTGCCAGCCGCCGTTATATCACCCAAAGAGGTACACTTACTATGAAATCAACCGCAAAAAAACTGGCCGTCTGTGCGGCAGCGCTCTGCCTGCTGGCCTGCGGCACAGCTGTGTCTGCGGCCGCAGCAAGCCCTGTCTCCGGCCTTGCCCTGAGCGGCGTTGCCATGCCGTGGGATCAGGACGTGCCTGCCGAAAGCATTGAGGCCGGCAGCTATACTGCCAACATGCTGCTGGGTTCCTCTCAGCAGCTGTCTCCTGTGGTGCGTCCGCGCAACTCTACCGACTCGGTTGTCTTTATCTCGGACGATACTTCCATTCTGACCGTGAGCAACTCCGGTGTCGTGCAGGCTGTGGGCGTAGGCGCCACCCGCATCACCGCTGCCGCAGGCAACCAGATCTGTGCCTACACCATCGTTGTCTCCATGGATTCTTCCATGATCGTTACCGAGATGGACCTTTCCCTTTCCTCCAACACCATCTATGTTGGCAACTCGGTCTCGGCACAGCTGCAGGTGCGGCCTACTTCGGCTTCCAACTATGCCACCGTCGCCCTGACCTCTTCCAATGAGAAGGTCGCCACGGTGAACAATTTCGGCCGTGTTACCGGCATTGCCCCCGGCACCGCCACCATTACCGCTACCTGCGGTTCGGTGACTGCTACCACCAATGTCACGGTCATGAGTATTCCCAACTCCGGCACCGGCACCGCCAGCACTGGTTCTTCCAACAGCGGTCAGGTCGTCACGGTGAATCCTTCCTACGTTGTGCTCAAGCCCGGTGCCACCCGCACCCTGACCGCCAGTGTCAAGCCTTCTTCCGCTTCCCAGAAGTTCACCTATAAGTCCGCCAACAGCAACATTGCCACGGTCAGCCCCAGCGGCGTGATCACGGCTGTGGGCACCGGCGCTACTTCCATTACCGTTTCCAACGGCACTGCATCCGCCATGGTCACGGTCATCGTCAACCGTTCGGCTGCATCTTCTTCCGATAATTCTTCGGACAGCAGCTCCACCGAACCGGATAACGATACTCCCATCGAGATCGATCCCGTTGTGCAGGCCATTCAGGACAGTGAGGACAACGAGATCGTTTTCACACAGGCCGAGGTGCCTACCGTGACCGGTGATATCCTCAATGCGCTGCGCACCACCGGCAAGACCCTGTGCGTGGTGGGCGATGGCTACACCATGCAGATTGCAGGCAGCGGTGTCAAGAGCACCACCAGTGAGCTGGACACCATGCTCATCCTGACTGAGTCCGATCAGGGCATCGAGTTTGAGCTGGACAAGGGCAAGGCTCTTCCCTGCTCGGTGCGCATCGATCTGGATGTGAGCACCTATACCCACCTGTATCTGTACAACGCCGTCTCCAACAAGTGGCAGTACCTGAACAGCTACACCGACGGCATCATCACTGCCGATACTGCAGGCCGTTATCTGCTGACCAACCAGAACCTGAAATTTGCCAATATCAACTGGACCTTCTTCATTGCCGGTGGTGTTGTAGTGGTTCTGATCGGTATTGCATATATTGTGCTGAAAAAACGCTACTGGTTCTGGTAATTTTCAAAACCACTCTTTCATGAAACAGCAAGCCCCTCTCTGAGTGTGATATGCTCCCCCTAGAGTAGACAGAGTAAAACAAAAACTCTGCGTACTCTGGGGGTGTTTTTATGTCAAGAAAGAACCATCACTTTTGCACAAAAAATTCGCCGTCTCCTTGTGGAAACGGCGAACAAAAACTTATATTATTTCTCTGTCTACCTGACGGAGCGCACTTCAATGGAACGCCTGGGCTTTGTTTGCATTATGATGTCTGCCTTCGTTACTTTTCAATGGGCTGCGAGGGCTTCCAGTCCTTGTAGTTCTCGTAGCGGCTCTCGCGGATCTTGGTGTGGGACCAGATCTCGTCCGCCATGGGCTGCCAGTTGGCCGCATAGTTCTTGCACTTCTCGCACAGGTGCTCCACGCTCTCCGGCGACTGCAGGTCGGTGCTGTGGGCACCGGTCTCATGCACCATCTTCTGCAGCAGTTCGGGGTTTTCCAGCATCGGGCAGGGACGCAGATGGTTCTTGTTGAAGGGCTGGCCGTTGTGATAAGCCATGAACAGCGGGCTGTGCAGGATCTCCAGAATGCTCTGGTCGTGGATGTTTGCATTGGAGTAGTGGATGAACACGCACGGCTCTGCGTCACCGGCAGAGTTGATGTGGAAGTAGTTGCGTCCGCCGGCAATGCAGCCGCCCACGAACTCGCCATCGTTCTGGAAGTCCATCGGGTAGAACGGGATATCGCACTCTTCCGAGCGCAGATAGCGGATGCGGTCGATCATATATTTGCGCTGCTCCGGGGTAGGCATCAGTTCCGGTGCTGCCTCGTTGCCCACGGGCATGTAGTGGAAGTAGAAGCCGAAGTGTGCACCCTTCTCACACAGGAAACGCATGAACTTATCGTTGGTAACAGCTTCGATGTTATCGCGGGTGTAGCAGATGGACGTGCCGAACACGATGCCGTGCTCCTTGAGCAGATCCATAGCATGCATAACAGCGGCATAGTGCCCCTCACCGCGGCGGGCATCGTTGGTCTCCGGGGTGCCCTCGATGGACAGCATGAAGGCAATGTTGCCCAGACGCACCACCTCTTTGCAGAAGGGCTCATCGATGAGAGTGGAGTTGGTGTAGATGGCAAACTGCACATCATTGTGCTTCTCCGCCAGCTTGAGGATATCAGCCTTACGCACCAGCGGCTCGCCGCCGGTCAGCATGTACAGGTACACGCCCAGCTCCTTGCCCTCGGTAACGATCTTGTCCATATCCTCAAAGCTGAGGTTATTCTTGTGACCGTATTCACCGGCCCAGCAGCCCACGCAGTGCATATTGCAGGCGGAAGTGGGGTCGAACAGGATCAGCCAGGGGATGTTGCACTGATACTTCACGCGGTTCTCGCGGATGGTCTTGGTGCCGCGGAAGAAAGCCTCGTAGCCCAGATTCAGCGCCATGGTGCGGGCCACGTTGGGGTCGGTCTGATCCAGCACACAGTTGATGAGCTTGGACCACTTGCTGTCGGGGTCGGTCAGGGTCTGTCTGGCGTGTTCGTAGGCTTCAGCGCTGAACGAACTGCCATAGAACTGCTTTGCAACATCCACCAGCTGTCCCACGGTTTTCTGACGGTCTTTATCGGCATGAGAAAGCACCACGTCCACCATTTTACCAACGGCAGCACGCTGCATTTTATGAGTCAGGCTCTCAACAGAAGTATTCATTATCCTTTTCCTCCAAACGGTATTTTTCGGAAATCTCTTTTTCTATTTCTATGCCATTACTCTACCATTCTATCCCACAAGTTACCATAAACAGAAAAAGCACCGTGATAGAAAACCCATCACGGCGCGGATTATGATAAAATTTTGTCGTTCTTCCGGTTCAACCGTCCTGTTCCAGATGGATCTTATTGCTGGCAAGGCGGCATAACGCGCGGCGCAGATCGCCCTGCAGCATCCGTCCCATACGTTCTACCATCACAGCGGGCTCGGTCTTCATATCCCGGCGGATCCATTCCAGCACCACGCCCACCAGCGCATATTTGTAAAAATCCACCACAAACTGCTTGTCATCGTCCTGCACGGTGATGTCGCGGCATTCGCGATCCGCAAATTCCTTCAGCATGGGGTCCAGAAGCTTGTACAGATACTGCTCCACCTGTTCACGACCCACAGAGCGGTATACGTTCAGTACCAGTGTTTTGTTATCCCGGATCTGGTGCAGGATTTCCAGAAATGCTTCGGTCCATGTATCAAAGCTCTGGCGGCCTTCCATCGCCTTGACCGCATCTTCCGTCAGGATCCAATCCACCAGATCGTAAATATCCTTGAAGTGGTAGTAGAAAGTCATGCGGTTCACGCCGCAGTCCTCGGTGATATCGTTGATCGTGATCTTATTGAGGGGCTTTTCCAGCAGCAGCTTTTTCAGCGATGCTTCCAGTGCCCGCTTCGTTGTTTGTGACACAAAGACCTTCCTTTCCCGACCGTAGAAATTTTTCCTGCTGCGTACGGCGATTGGCAGCTTCGTACATTATAATACCGCAAAAGCCATCCCGATTGCAAGCATTGATTCTGTCCATTTTGTAAACAAAGAACGACTTCCTGCGTTTTCACTCCGGCAGTTTCTCGTTTCAAAAGCCGTTTCTCAGCCCCCCAAACCCCTTCCGGCGGTGCGCAATGCCTGCAAAAGCGGCTTCTTCCGGCAAAAAAGCGGAAAAGGCCCTTGATTTTATATTCCTCTACGCTTAGAATGGGAGCAGACGGCTGTGATTGAAGTGCCGTTTTGAGGGAGGGTACAAACTATGATGGATACCATTGGTTTTCTGGGCTGCGGCAACATGGGTGGAGCCATCGCCCGTGCCGTTTGCAAAGCTGTTGACCCTAAGAAAGTTTTTCTGGCAAACCGCACTGTGGCCAAGGCACAGGCACTGGCCAAAGAACTGGGCTGCAAAACAGCCACCAATGCCGAGGTGGCCGGTGACTGCGACCTGATCTTTCTGGCGGTAAAGCCCCAGATGATGGAAGCTCTGCTCCAGCCGCTCAAGTTCACCTTTGACGAGCGCCCCAGCCGTTTTGTGCTGTGCAGCATGGCAGCGGGCCTTTCGATCGCCCGTATTCAGGAGATGGCCGGTGAGGACTTTCCTGTGATCCGCATCATGCCTAACACCCCGGCTTCGGTGGGCGAGGGTATGATCCAGTACTGTTCCAGCAATGTCACCGCTGAGGAAGAAGAAGCCTTCCTCAGGATCATGGCTCCTGCGGGCCGTCTGGATGCCGTGCCGGAAAGTCTGATCGATGCCGCCAGCTGCGTTTCCGGCTGCGGCCCGGCATGGGTGTACCAGTTTATTGAGGCTCTGGCCGACGGCGGCGTGGCCTGCGGCCTGCCCCGTGCCAAGGCGCAGGAATATGCCGCGCAGATGGTTCTGGGCAGCGCAAAGCTGGTGCTGGAAAGCGGAAAGCATCCCGGCGAACTCAAGGATGCTGTGTGCAGCCCCGGCGGCAGCACCATTCAGGGCGTGCGCGTGCTGGAAGAGCACGGCTTGCGCGGTGCGGTGATGGATGCCGTGATCGCCTCGTACAATAAGACAAAGGAAATGGGAAAGGGTTAAGGATATCATGCGCATCGTTGTAAAAGTAGGCACTTCTACTCTGGCATACGCCACCGGACGGCTGAACATCCGCCACACGGAACAGCTGGTCAAGGTGCTCAGCGACCTGAAAAACGAGGGCCATGAGGTCATTCTGGTGTCCTCCGGTGCCATTGGCATGGGCGTGGGCAAGCTCTCACTGCCAACCCGCCCAAAGGACACCACCACCAAGCAGGCCTGCGCCGCTGTGGGCCAGTGTGAGCTGATGTACACCTACGACCGGCTGTTCAACGCCTACAATCACACCGTGGCGCAGATTCTGCTCACCGGCGTGGACGTGGAGCACACCGAACGGCGCGTGAACTTTCAGAACACCCTGTCCCGCCTGCTGGAGCTGGGTGCCCTGCCCATCATCAACGAAAACGACACCGTTGCCACCGATGAGATCACCTCCATTGGCGACAACGACACGCTGGCGGCCATCGTGGCCTGCTGCGCCAAGGCTGACCTGTTGGTGCTGCTGAGTGACATCGACGGCCTGTACACCGCCAATCCCCACACCCACACGGATGCAAAGCTCATCCCGCTGGTGGAGGAGATCACCCCCGAGGTGATGGCTCTGGCCGATGGTGCCGGTTCGGCCCTTGGCACCGGCGGCATGGCCACCAAGCTGCGCGCCGCCCGCATGGTAACGGGCAGCGGTGCCGATATGGTCATTGCCAACGGCGCACACCCGGAGCTTTTGTACGACATTGCCGCAGGCAGATCCGCAGGCACCCGCTTTGCGGCCCGCAAGGAGGACTGAACACATGACCACACAGGAAATTCTGGAAGCCGCCCGCAGCGCCAAAAGTGCCCTTGCGCTGGCCGATAACACCGCCCGCAACGCGGCCCTGCTGGGCATGGCGGACGCTTTATGCGATGCGCAGAACCAGTCTGCCATCCTTGCCGCCAACGCCGAGGACATGGCTGCTGCCAAAGGGCACATCAGCGATGTGATGCTGGATCGTCTGGCCCTGACCGTTCCGCGCATCGAAGCCATGGCGCAGGGCATCCGCGAGGTTGCCGCCCTGCCCGACCCGGTGGGCCGGGTGCTGAATCGGGTAGAGCGCCCCAACGGGCTTGTCATTGAAAAGACGGCTGTACCCATGGGTGTGATCGCCATTATCTACGAGAGCCGTCCCAACGTGACCAGCGATGCCGCTGCCCTTGCCATCAAAAGCGGCAACGCCTGCATCCTGCGCTGCGGCAAGGAGGCATGGCGCAGTGCTCATGCCATCGTCACAGCCCTGCGGCAGGGCCTGAAAAAGGCCGGTCTGCCCGAGACAGCGGTCTGCCTGATCGAGGACACCACCCACGCTTCTGCCAACGCTCTGATGACCGCTGTAGGCTATGTGGATCTGCTGATCCCGCGCGGCGGTGCCGGGCTGATCCGTGCCTGCGTTCAGAACGCCAAGGTGCCCTGTATCCAGACCGGCACCGGCATCTGCCATATCTATGTAGACGACACTGCCGACCTTTCCAAAGCTCTGGACATCATCGAGAACGCCAAGGCCAGCCGCCCCAGCGTGTGCAACGCCGAGGAAGTGTGCCTTGTGCACTCTTCCATTGCCGGGCAGTTCCTGCCCCGTCTGGCCCAGCGGCTTGGCCCGGACCGTATTGCAAAGGGTCTGCACCCGGTGGATCTGCGGCTGGATAAGCGCGCAGCCTCCATCATCTCCGGCACCCCTGCCGGAGAAAAGGACTTTGACACCGAATTTCTGGACTACATCCTCGCGGTCAAGGTCGTGGACAGCGTAGAGGAGGCCATCGGGCATATTGCTGAGCACTCCACCGGCCACAGCGAGGCCATCCTGACCCAGACACAGGCCCATGCCGACCTGTTCACTGCCGCAGTGGACAGCGCCGCCGTGTATGTGAACTGTTCCACCCGCTTTACGGATGGCGGTGAATTCGGCCTTGGGTGCGAAATGGGCATTTCCACCCAGAAACTCCACGCCCGTGGCCCCATGGGACTGGCCGAGCTGTGCAGCTACAAGTATATCATCCACGGCAATGGTCAGATCCGCTAAAGCCCGCTGAACCTACCTTTCCAGTGCGGAAATCAGGAGTGAGCGTTTTCTCCATAATATTCATAATTTAGAAACGAAACTGAAAAGCTTTTTCCGAAACAGGCTGGTGCGATTTGCGCCAGCCTGTATTTTTGTTTTATTCCCATGAAATGTTCTTTCAGTAAAGACAAAAGCTGAATTATGTTTTCAATCTGCCTTTCCTGTTCGCTCACTGATATAGATGATTGTATCCCAGTTTTCTCCAATTCTTACAAAGTAATAGTCTTACTTTCTCCATTTTGTTTTGTAAAAAGTACAAGGCCCCCCTTGACAACCCCTATTTCGATGCGGTAAAACTATATTGGAAAACTTGATAACGATTTCACTTCATTTCACTTTCCAATGAGAAAGTTGTTCGTCACACACAACACTATACTTGGAACAAAGGAGAGAGCAATATGACGATCGCCATTCTTGCACACGATTCCCGCAAAGAGCTTGCACTGCAGTTCTGCACTGCTTACAGCGCCATTTTGTCCAAAAACACAGTCATTGCTACCGGCACCACCGGACGGATGCTGGCGCAGACTACCGGCCTGCCCGTGCACTGTTATCTCTCCGGGCGCTTGGGCGGTGTGCAGCAGATTACTTCCCGCATTGCGTGCGACGAAGTGGATCTGGTGTTGTTCTTCCGTGACCCGCTGAAAGCGGATGCCGCCAGCATCACCGAGCAGAATCTGCTCCGCCTGTGCGATATGCACAGCGTACCCATTGCCACCAACATTGCCACCGCCGAGGTCTTGCTGCGCGGTATGGATCAGGGCGACCTGGACTACCGCGAGGGGATGCATCCCGCTCTTGTGGAGCCCATGCCCACCGTGCAGCGCCACGCCGTGTGATGAATCGTGTATAGAGTATCGGGAAAGAGACAGCGCCGCAGGAAACTTCCTGCGGCGCTGTTGTTTTTTGTTTTGCTTTTATTTCAGTAAAGCCTGCAGCTTTTCCAGCCGGCGGACGGCTTCGTCCAGCACATCGGTGCCGCGGGCAAAGTGCATCCGGATCAGGTGGTTCACCGGCTCCCGGAAGAAGCTGGAGCCAGGCACAGCGGCCACGCCCACTTCCCGGATCATCCACTCACAGAACTGCAGGTCGGTCCAGCCCTTGAACTGGGGCAGCGCCAGAAAATCGGAAATATCGATCATCACAAAATAGGTGCCCTGCGGAACATTGTGCTTCAGCCCCACACGGTCCAGTCCGGCCAGAAAATGATCGCGTTTTTCGGTGTAAAGGGCCTGCAGCTCTTCGTAATAGCTGGCGGGCATCTCCAAACCGGCCACAGCGGCCTCCTGCAGGGGTGCAGCCGCACCCACAGTGAGGAAGTCGTGCACCTTGCGCGCGCCCTCAATGACCTCTGCGGGTCCGATCAGATAGCCCAGACGCCAGCCCGTGATGGAGTAAGTCTTGGAGAGCGAGTTGCAGGTGATGGTGTGCTCAAACATGCCGGGCAGGCTTGCCATGCAGATATGCTCTGCCGGCGCATAAATGATATGCTCGTACACCTCATCGGTCACCACAAAGGCATCGTATTGGATGGCCAGCTTTGCAATGGCTTCCAGCTCGTCGCGGCGGAACACCTTGCCGCAGGGATTGGAGGGGTTGCACAGGATCAGCGCCTTGGCACCCTCGGCAAAGCCCTTTTCGATCAGGCTGATGTCAAACTCATAGGTGGGCGGCACCAGCGGGATATAGATGGGTTCCGCGCCCGAAAGAATGGCATCGGCACCGTAGTTCTCGTAGAACGGTGAGAAGATCATCACCTTGTCGCCGGGGTTGCAGATGGTCATCATGGCGGCCATCATGGCCTCAGTGCCGCCGCAGGTCACGCAGATCTCGGTGTTGGGGTCTACTTCGTGGTGCAGGGCAGGGCTGGTCTTTTTTGCCAGCGCCTCGCGGAAGTTTTGCGCGCCAAAGGTCACAGCGTACTGGTGCGGGCCTTTGTAAGCCGTTTCGGCCAGAGCGTCCAGCAACTGCTTCGGCGGGTCAAAATCCGGGAAGCCCTGCGAAAGGTTGATGGAGTCGTACTGATTGTTGATGCGGGTCATGCGGCGGATAACAGAATCCGTGAAGGTACCCACACGGTCACTTAAAACAGGCATGCGCTCTCCCCTTTTCAGCCCTTAAAATAAGCCTTCTGGATGGCCAGCAGCACGCCTGCACGGCTGGCAGCAAAGTTCAGACCGCCCTGCAGGTAGCAGGTGTACGGCTCACGCAGCGGGCCGTCGCAGGAAAGCTCGATGGTGCTGCCCTGTGTAAAGCTGCCACTTGCCATGACCACCTCGTCGGTATAGCCCGGCTCCGGAGAAGGTTCCGGGGCGGCATAGCTGTCCACGGGACTTGCAGCCTGAATACCCTGACAGAAGCCGATGAGCGCATCCGCAGTGCCTGCATCAAAGCAGGTGACGATGTCGTTGTGGTCGTCGCAGTAGCGCGGCACTGGATTCTTGCCCAGCAGCTCCAGCATACACTGGGCGTAAATGGCGGTCTTGATGGCCTCGCACACCACGCCGGGCGCATAGTAGAAGCCCAGATACATATCACGGGGCGTTTCCAGCGTGCAGCCCAGATCCTTGCCGAGACCGGGCGCATTCAGGCGGTAAGCGCACAGCTCCACAAGGTCTTTGCGGCCCGCAATGTAGCCGCCGGTGGGAGCGATGCCGCCGCCGGGGTTCTTGATCAGGCTGCCCACCACAAGGTCTGCGCCCATCTGACAGGGTTCCTGCGTCTGGGTGAACTCGCCGTAGCAGTTATCCACAAAAATAATGATGTCCGGGTTTGCGGCGCGGGCGGTATCCGCAATTTTTCGGATCGTTTCCAGATCAAAGGCATTGCGCTGCAGATAGCCGCGGCTGCGCTGGATGTGGCACACCTTTGCACCGGGGGCCTTTTGGGCGATCAGGTCATAATCCGGGGTGAAGTCGGCTTTCAGCGGAGCTTCATCGTACCGGATACCGTAATCCATCAGGGTGCCGGTGCCCCTGCCCTTGCCGTCCAGACCGATCACACCTTCCAGCGTATCGTAGGGGCGGCCGGTGGCGGCCAGCAGGGTGTCCCCCGCCCGCAGCAGGCCGAACAGCGCCACAGCCAGCGTGTGGGTGCCGCTCTGGAACTGGCTGCGTACGAGGGCATCCTCTGCGCCCATCACCTCGGCAAAGATCTGCTCCAGCTTTGCGCGGCCGGTATCCCACAGGCCGTAGCCGGTGGTGCCCAGCATATCGGTGGAGGACATCTGGGTATCCGCAAAGGCTTTCAGCATTTTGAGCTGGTTAAAATCGCGGATCTCCTCCATATGGCGGAAGTAGGGCTGGCACAGCTCCATAGCCTTTTCGTCCAGCGCCAGAACTTCGGGTTTGTAATTGAAAAAGTGGTTCAGCATTGACATTATAATGGTTCCTTAATTTATGATTTGGGATAAAACTTACATGAATTGACGCGTCAGCCGACAAACTACGATGGCACATAACGAATATACTCCGCAAGCTTTTCAAAGCCAAGCCGGGTATAAAAGTGCACCCGCTCCGGGCTGCAGAGAAACACCGGGTGCTCCCCTTTGGCGGCAAGCTCGTTCGCCATCTGCACAATGAGCCGCCCGCCGATGCCCTTGCCCCGCAAAGGCTGGGCTGTCTGCCCGCAGGCCATGTAGGCCTGCCTGTTCGCAAGGGTATAGGCCCCTACCGTGCAGATCGTTTCACTTCTCTGCCGCAGCGCCCACACAAGGGCTTTGCCGCGGGTGCGCTTTGTGCAAAGCTCGGAGTAAAAGTCCTCCTGCTTTGCCGTATCCGCCGGGTAGAGCGCCCGTGCCACATCCATGGCAGAGGGTTCTCTGTCAAGGGTCAGTCCGGCCCAGAGCGTCTCGTCTGCAGCGGGCAGCGGCAGAGCCTTGCCGGGTGCAAGGCCGAATACAGTCAGCGTTTCAGCTTTGCACCACCCGGCAGGCGGTGGGCATTCGTTTTCGTCTAAAATGATGCTCTCACACCCGCAGAAAGCCAGAAAGCTGGCCAGCTCTTCCGGGTTTGCGTGCCCTGCTGCCCATGCGGTGCTGCCGCTGAGTTCCAGCGCCAGTGTAGGTCCTGCGTAGAATCGCCACGGCTGGCTTTTGCTAAAAAGGGCAAGATCCAGCGGCAGGGTCGCCCCCAGCACCCATTTCCCCCGGCAGGCATTTAAAAAGCGGGCGCGGTGGGCTTTTGTGCTGACCTGCGCGATCACTTCAGCTCGTTGACGATCTTCTTGAACTCGCGGCCGCGCACCTCAAAGTTGGGGTACAGGTCAAACGATGCGCTGGCCGGGGACAGGATGATGATGTCACCGGGCTTTGCGCAGGCACGGGCCAGCTCCACAGCGTGCTGCATGTTGTCGGCGTGCTGGATGGGCAGCTCTGCTTCGTTGAAGTTCGGGTCCTCGCGCACAGCCTTTTCGATGCGGGGGCCGGTGGCACCCATCAGCACAAGGTTCTTCACGTGGGCCACCACTTCCGGTGCCAGCGGCTCATAGGGAATGTGCTTGTCGTAGCCGCCAGCGATCAGAATGACCTTCTGGTTAAAGCTGCGCAGACCGGCAATGGTGCGCGTCGGGCTGGTGCCGATGGAGTCGTTGTAGTACAGCACGCCGTCCAGCGTGCGCACCGGCTCAATACGGTGCTCCACACCGGTAAAGGTGCTGCCCACCTTCTGGATGGCTTCCACGGGCACCTCGCCCCACACGGCAGCGGCAGCAGCCAGCAGGTTTTCAATGTTGTGCAGGCCGCGCAGCTTCACGTCCTTCTGGGCCAGGAAGGGGGTCACAACGCCATCCTCGGCCATGCAGAGCATGTTGTCCTCCTTGCGCAGGAAGGCACCGTTGTCGGTATCGTGCAGGCGGGTGAACCACACCTGCTTGCCCTTGCAGTCGGACTGCATGGAACGGCTGATCTCATTCTCATAGCCCAGCACAGCGCGGCAGGGCTGCTTCTGGTACAGCAGGATGTTGCGCTTGGCATCAATGTACTCCTGCATGTCCTTGTGGTGGTCCAGATGGTTGGGGGTGACATTGGTCACCACGGCAATGTTGGGGCTGGAATGCATGCTGATGAGCTGGAAGCTGGAAAGCTCCACCACAGCCACATCATCGGGAGCCACCTCGGGCAGCATGGGCAGCAGAGCTGCGCCGATGTTGCCGCCCAGATGTACCTTGCGGCCTGCGGCCTCGTAGAACTTGGAGATCAGGGTGGTGGTGGTGGTCTTGCCGTCGGAGCCGGTCACGGCTACGATCTCGCAGGGGCAGAAGTCGAAGAACAACTCCACCTCACTGGTGACCATGGTGCCTGCGGCCATGGCATCCTGCAGGGGCTTTTCAAAGTAGCCCACAAAGCCCGGGGTGCGCATGATGATATCCTGACCCTTGAAGCCATCCAGATAGTTTTCGCCCAGGCTCAGGTCGATGCCCAGCTCCTTGATGGTTGCAGCGTAATCGCCAAAGTCCTCCACGCTCTTTTTCTGGTCGCACAGGGTCACATGGGCACCCAGCTCCACAAACTCCTTGATCAGGGTCTTGTGGCTGACACCGGCACCAATGAAGGCCACTTTTTTGCCTTTGATGAGTTCAATCAGTTTCTGCTGATCCTTCTGCATAAAAACAGTTCCTCCTCCATAATATCGTATTCAGAACGCACCTCAAAATAGGTGCAGAGATGTTTCGCTGTACCATTATAGTCCATTTAGCCGCAATTGGCAACGGAAAAACGCCCTTTTTGCCCCAAAAAGTAAGGTAAATTCACAATTCTGCAATTGTATTTTGCCGCTGTTTCTGCTACACTTGTCGAAGCAGAGTGCTTTTTGTATACAAAAAGCCTTTTTTCGCAAATACCATAGAATGAGGTCATCCCCTTGAAACAGTTCTTCCGTATTACCGCAGCAGTGCTTGCTGCTGCGTTCCTGCTTGCGCTCACCGGCTGCGGCAGCAGTTCCAGTGCGCCAAGCTTTACATGGTTCGTGGATACCATCCCCGCAAACCTCGACCCGCAGGTGGCTTCTGCTGCCCCGGACGTGATCGCCTGCGAGAACCTTTACAGCGGGCTTGTCCGCAAAAAAGCGGATGGCGAGATCGTGCCCGATCTGTCCGAGAGCTGGACGATCTCCTCCGATGGCAAGACCTACACCTTCCAGATCAAGGACGGCCTGACCTACAAGGCCGTCAAGGGCGCTTCCACGGATCACACCATCACTGCCGAGGACTTTGTGTTTGCATTCCGGCGCATATTCCAGCCGCAGACAAATTCCCCTTATGCCGTGGAGTTTGCCGCCCTTGAGAACAGTGCTGCCGTGCTGGCTGGCACAGCCGATGCCAGCACGCTGGGCGTTTCGGCCGCCGGCCCGCTGACGCTGGTGTTCCGCCTGAGTGAAAAGGACGACAACTTCCTTGCCAAGCTCACCCTGCCCGGTGCCATGCCCTGCGATGAAGCATTTTTTGAGAGCACCCGCGGCACCTACGGCCTGACCGCCAAGACCACCCTTTCCAGCGGCAGCTTCTATCTTTACAACTGGACGGCCAGCGGCCTGTTCCTGCGCCGGGATGTCTCCTCCCCCATGATCGGCAGCCTGCGTCTGGTGCAGAACACCGGCAGCACCGGCAAGAGCGCCGCCCAGCTCATTGCAGACGAAAAATGCTCCGCCGCGCTGGACGACACCGGCGAGGATACCTCGCTGCAGTCGGTGGATTACTCCGACACCACCTGGGCACTGCTGTTCAACAGCGCCGAAGATTCTATGTTTGCCAATCAGGAACTGCGGCAGGCGCTTGCCGGCATCGCCCGGGAGAATGTGGATGTGCCCTCTTCCGGTCTGTACACCGCTGCCGAGGGTCTTGTGCCCACCGGCCTTTCCGTGGACGGTATCGATTACCGCAAGTCTGCCAGGAACCCGCTGCCCACCATCACCGACCCCCGTACATTGTACCTGAATGCACGGCAGGGCATGGCCAGCTCGGATTTTTCCGGCGTGACCATCCTGCTGCCGAAGGAAGCCGGCCTGACCGAACTGGCCGAGCAGATCAACGGCGCATGGCAGAAGGACTGCTCCCTTTTCTTCTCGGTGGAAGAGGTTCCGCAGGAGGAGTTCGACAAACGCCTTGCAGCGGGCAGCTACACCATTGCGCTGGCTCCTATCCGCGCCGAAGGCGGCAGCGTATACCAGATGCTGCAGCAGTTCACGGCCGAGGGCGGCGGCCTGACCGGCTGGTCCGACCCCATCTACTCTCAGCGTCTGGCCGAGAGCGCCCAGCAGACCGGCAGCGCCCGCTGTGCCCTGCTGGCCGATTGTGAGCGCCAGCTGCTGGAAGGCTGCGCCGTGGTGCCGCTGCTGGGCCAGAACAGGCGTCTGCTGGTGGCGGACGGCATCACCGGCCTTGTGTTCGACCCCTTCACGCCGGTGCTGGACCTGACCAATGCCCAGAAAAACTGACATTCTCCGGCCCTTGACAATCCCGTCCCTCTTTGCTACAATAAATGAGCAACTTGCAGGGTTAGCTCATCCGGTAGAGCGGCTGCTTCCCAAGCAGCAGGCGGCGGGTTCGGGTCCCGTACCCTGCTCCAAAAACAAACGGCAAACCGTGGAATATCGGTTTGCCGTTTTTGCTTACAGCCGCTCCCTGCAAAATACGAAAGGACTCTGCCATGATCTTTGTTCCCCTGCTGCATTACTTCAAATGCAAAAATTCCTACAGCGGAAACGAATACGGCCTGCGATACCGGATGATCCCCGGCAAGCGCACCGTGCCGGATCCGGACGGCGGCGAGGGTGCCGCAAAGGAGGAAAGCATCCTCACCGTGGACTACTGGCCGGACCCCTGGACCATTGAAAAGACCGACCCTGCCCTGCGGGTGCAGAAGGTGTTTCCGCTCACCGACGAGGGCCGGGAGGCCACAGCCGCTTTTTTGCAGGACGCGTTCAATGCCGATCCTGACCGCTGGAAAAACTGCCCCAGCATGATGGACAGCGACCCGTGGGAGCCGCCTGCCGCCGAAGCCGAGCCGGACAAGCCGAAGGAATAAAACATGATCTATCGTTTAAAAGAACTCAAGGGCGATACCATTGCAGTGCCGCAGCTGGTGTTTTCCAAACTGGGCATCGCCGAAGAATACAATGTGCGCGTGGCTCTGTATGTGCTGGCGACCGGCATCACCGACCCGGACAAGATCTGTGCCGACCTCAAGCTGCGCAGCCGCATCAGCGCCGAGAGCGCCCTCTCCTTCTGGGCGGGCGCTGGCCTGCTGGAGCGGTACGAAGAGAACGCCGCACCGGGCGAGGAACCCAGCGCCCCCGCACCCATGACCTGGGCCGAGATCGCTGCGGCCAGCCGCACCGACCCCATGATCTCCAGCCTGATCGACTGCGCACAGACCGGCTTTGCCCGTCCGCTGACCCACAGGGAGATGGAAAAGCTGGTCAACCTTTATATGCAGGAGGGCTTTGCGCCGGAGACCGTGATGCTGTGCACCGCCTACGTTGCCAGCACCGGCCGCAGCACCATGGCCGCCGTAGTGCATGAGCTGAAGGTGTGGCGCACCGAGGGCGTGGAGACCGGTGAGCAGGCCGATGCCCACCTCAAACTGCTGGCACTGCGCCAGAGCCGCGAGCAGTATGTCAGCGGCCTTCTGAACATCCCGGAAAGCGAGCTGACCCTTGGCGGGCGCAAGGCCATTGCACGCTGGTACGAGGTTTACGGCTACGACGATGCCATGGTGCAGGAAGCTGCCGTGCAGGCCGGGGCCAAGCGCGACCTGTGGTACTGGAACAGTATCCTCAAAACATGGAACGCCAAGGGCCTGCGCACCGTGCACGATGTGCGCAGCCCGGTGGCCATTGCGGGTGCCAGCCGGAACCTCCGGGTAGACCGCGAAGCCCCCAGCGGCAACGATTTCCTCAAGAACGCTGCCCGCCGCCGTCCGTTGAAAAAGAAGCCGGAATAAGGAGGAGCCATGCGTACCAAAAACGAACTGTATCAGGAAGCCATGCGCACCGTGGCCGCCCGGCGGCAGGTGGCCAGAGCCAGAGCCGAGGATGCCCGCGCCGAAGCC
>ULZI01028336.1_pt1 | contig 22271 bp, 13 predicted proteins | sample 1962991 | NCBI WGS metagenome assembly ULZI01 (sample SAMEA4835886, study PRJEB28245) | human gut metagenome | biome: gut microbiome; material: fecal sample | place: Denmark | collected 2008 | reverse complement strand
CGGCCAGTTCTTCCGAGAATATGTCGTACATGGTTTCTTCGGACTGCGGAATCTTGCTAAACTGGTCGTGTGTCAAGATAATGCAGTCCCAGTTGTTGTTCTTGATTTTTGAAAACACCTCTTTACGGTTGGCAGGGGTGAAATCTTCCTTGCCCGGATAGAGCACCTTGGCTGCGGGGTATGCCTTGCGGAACGTATCGGCAATCTCGTGCACGTTGGCTTTCAGTCCGATAATGAGAGGCTTCTGAACCATTCCGAGACGTTTCATCTCATAAGCGGCCACGCACATAATCATCGTCTTTCCCGTGCCGACCTCGTGCCAACAGATACCGCCGCCGTTCTGCTTTATCATCCAAATGGCATCCTTTTGCGACGGATAGAGGCTGTCGTAGGAGAACTGCTCGAAAGAGAGGCCGGGGAACGTCTGCGCCGAGCCGTCGTAGTGCGGACGCACGTAACAGTTAAAACGCTCGTTGTATGTCCTTACCAGTTCATCCCGGACTTCCAAAGGCTCGTTGTCAAGCCACTGGTTGAAACGTTCTCTGATTTCCTGTATCTTGGCGGCGGCTTCCTGCATGGCTTCCTCGTCTGGTACACGTACTTTGCTGCCGTTCCGATATTCCTCTTTCGTTATTTCAGGTACGGTATCGTGCAGGGCGTGTACAAACAAGTCCTCGCCGTTGTAATTGCGTACGGAATAGGAATTGTATGCCACGGGCGAATATCCTTGCAGCCGAATAAGGTAGGTATCGTTTACGTCGAAATACATCACGTCTGCAGCCACCCCGAAGAGGTCGGAGGCGAAATCGGCGTACAGTTCCGTACTTATCCACCGCTCGCCCATGTTGATGTCGAGTTCTTCGTAAGGAATCGGTTCGGGTATGGTGTCCTCCAGTGCTTTTGCGGACGCTTCGGCCCATTCTTTCTCCTTGCCTGCGAGATCCGAGAGAAAGGAAAGCGTCTCTTCCTGCTTGGCGATGATGTTTCCGGAGAGGAACTTTCCTTTGTGCTCCCATTCCCCACTGGCCGGATTGTAGAAGATTTCCCCTTGGAGCGTGTCGATGATTTCTTCTTCGTCCTTGCTTGCAGCCTGTGCGACGTAACCCATATCGATTTTGCCATAAAAATTCAGACTACTTGCTAGAGCTTCTATCGGCGTGAGCGTTTCCGTGCCGTCTATCTTCTTGAAAGCGACGGGTTCACGCATGATGTCCGCCTTGAAGATGTCCTTGCCGACCTGCATTTCTATCGTAAATACCTCCGTGCCGAGGCTGTCAAGCATAATAAACTCCTTGTTATCGTTATCGTGGAAAAATCCCCACTTGGCAACAAAAGCGTCGTATAGGGCGTTGAGTTGTTTACGCAGTTCCGGGTACTCTTTTTGTTCTTCCCGTTCCCTGCCGAACAACTCGAAATACGCCTTGCGTATGGGAAAATAATCGGCAGCCCTGTCCGTGTTTACCTTACCCTCGTCCACCGGCATGAAATCAACGGCTGTCTCTGTGTAACGGCTCGACTTACGAAACCGGAGCGTACCTACCTGCCCCTCGAAAACGACCATTGCGCCATTCTTCACCCATGTTTCCATGTTCTCCGTATAGGCACGTATGCCTTTGGCCGTCTGCGGCTCGCCGAAAAGAGACATCTGCACGGGGGCGTTGTCTTGGCCGTGATTGGCAAAAAGAGCCTTGCGGAAATAGCAGTTGAAGTCGTATTTGAGCAGTGCGGAAAGGTATTGGTACATGGCGTTTTCATCGCCTAACCACTGGTATTTGCGGACGTGCTTGCCGAACTGGTTCAACGCAATGCGGCTGTCCGTGGCAAGGGCTGTCTTTGGGAGGGTAAAGAGTTTATTCGCATAGTCGGTCAGCGTTCCCGCCGTGTCGGCCTTTTCCTTGGAGACCTGTAAAAACATCTTTTCCCGTAACGAGAGCATCGCTTTGCGGCTGTGTTTCTGGAATATCAAGAGGTCGCTTCCTACCTCTATGCCGCTTGTCTGCATGAAAAGGGTATCGGGCAGCCGTAAGGCCGTTATGAGGTCTGCATGATTGACGAGATATTCGCGCACGAACTTGTTGCCCGGCGTGTCGGCAATTCCTCTCGGCGCAACGAACGCCAGCAGGCCACCCTCGTTCAACAGCTCCATTGCCTTGACAAAAAAGTAGTTGTGTATGATCTTGGCAGACTGTTCGTACATGCCGCCTTTCTTCCACATTTCCGCGTCGAACACCCGAAAATTGCCGAACGGGATATTCGAGGCGATAACATCGAAACTCCCATGTTCCAGATGCTGATCGGCTATCGTCTCGAAGCCTGCCGTTACCGTGGTCGCCTCGTCATACAGAAGTGACAAGATAAGCCCCGTAAGACAATCTTTTTCAAAAGCGTAGCTGTGAGTGTCGGGCATGGAGACGGGCAGAAAGCCACCGATTCCCGCACTGGGTTCGAGAAAGGTGCTCATTTGCAGGCCGTTGTCCTTGAATGTGGCGTGTATCTGCCAGGCTACTGCGTCTATTAGGAATTTCGGCGTGTAAAAAGCGGTCAGGACGGAGGATTTTATGCTGTCGATAACGGATTGCCGCATGGCATCGTCGTAATAGGGATATGCCTCTATCAGCTCTTGTAACCTGCGGATAGGCTCAACCATATCATCGCTGACGGCGTGGCCCGTTCCTATGTTCAATACCTCTTTGATACCCCCGAAACCGGAATATCGGGATAATATCTCTTTCTCGCTGTTGGTAGCCTGTCTGTTGTCTATGCGGATCTTCATTGCCGTTGCAATGGCATCCACGTTTGCCACCAGTGATTTCAATTTGTTGTAACTCATAATCCAACCTTGTTTGTTTTGTTTGTTTCCCTCTGTTCGGCCTGTTTGCGACCGCAGGGATTATTTTTCTGCCTTTCGAAGGTGGCAGAGACAATCGGACAAGGCTGAAGCGGAAAAATACGCTCGACAACGGAGAGGAAGATTTTTTCGCCTCACTCGCGGCGCAGCCGGCATTGGCAGGATTGGAACGGCCCGTTACCTTCGCGGAAAAATAATACCCCACAGGTCGCTGCAAGGCTGGGCACGGAAACAGACAGCTAAAAGAGGAAGGAAAATGCGTACAAGGGAGAAAGGACGGAACGGGTATAGAAAAGGGAGAAAGCGTCGTACAACGGGGAAAGCTGCCGACAGACTGGAAATCCGGAGAAGATGGGATAAGACAAGGGAATCCTGTGCATAATCAAAAGAAAAACTTACCTGTGTAACCGATTATAATGGATAACCTATGGCTGAAAAGAATACTCCCATCTTATCTCCCGAATATCTCGATTTCAGAAACGAGATAACCTTCCGCATTTGACCGACTCAATATGAGGCATTGGAGGCCGTAAACAAAGAGATGATCGCCTCGTATTGGGAAATCGGCAGGCGGATTACCGAACAACAAGCGGCTTTGGGCTGGGGAAAATCCGTTGTGGAGAACCTTTCGCGGGATATACAAAAGGAGTTTCTGGGTATAAGGGGGGCGGTGTTTCCAACATGTGGGATATAACCCGTTTTTATGTTGAATACCGGTCGAATGAAAGGAGGTGTCAAAACTAAAATGACAGTTCCGAAAAGTTATAGATAGTAATTATAACACTTAAAAAGGGTGTATCAAGCTCTGTATTGAGTTTTGACACACCGCTTTGTCTTAATTTGAAATGAGTCTGTAATTTGCTAAGGCTATGCAAAATTTCTTATTGAATGTTACCTTTTATCCATTATGGTCATGGCATTGATGGTGCTCATGAGATGAACAACCGATTCCTGAATCTGTAAGTTTTCCGTTCAGATAGTCCGTTGCGACATTCAAAATATTTCCGGAACATCCTCTTATCACTTTAATATGGTGAGCTGTAAGTACATTCAAAGCACCTTGTCCCATGTTCCCGGCCAGCATGACACTGACCCCCATGCCCTCTAATTCACCGGCAATGTTAGACTTACAACCACATCCTTGTGGTGACGGAATGGTCTCGCTGCTCAGAATCTGGTTGTCTTGTCCTACTGTCAGGATTGTATAATACTCACAATGACCGAAATGGTTATCAACTACATTGTCTCTGGTAGGAATTGCAATTTTCATCATAATCTTATTTTTATTAATGTTAATATTACTGGGGTGTATCTCTTCGGAAAGACATACCGGACATACTGTCTTACGGATTTTGAGTGCTGGATTGATGTTATTAAACAAGAAACCACATGATCCGCAGCAGAACCATTCACTGTTGGTATATGACGCGCCTCCTTCTATCATTATGGCGGCACCACAGACGAATGCTCTGGCTATCTTTTGCCTTGCGCTGGTATATATTCGACTGAGGGTGGGACGTGACACGCCCATTGAAATGGAGGCTTCCTGCTGGGTCTTCATTTCATAATCACACAGGCGTATTGTTTCATATTCTTCGAAATGCAGGAATATTGTTTTTTCACAACTACTGTTGGAAATGACGGGTATGAATCCAGCAACAGAAGGCGTATTATTGACTTTACGTATATTTTTGGGACGTGGTGACATTGCATGTTTATTGTTTCTGGTTGCAAAGATAATGAACAAATGTTCAAAATAAAAATATAGAAAGTTTTTTAGTTATCTATAAAAATTTAATTGCGAAGTCTTAACTCCTCACATCTTGGAATTTTAGTTCAGGAAAGAAAGATATGGGGCCTTTTAAATTTCTTCTTGTTTTGAAAGCCATATCTGAATGAAAAATTAAAAATATCTTTGTACTAGTAAAAAATAAGCTGGTAGATGAACAAAGCTGAACTAATTGAAAAGGTCTGTAAGAAACGGAACGACTTGAGGATAGATATGACGGTGGAAGGCGAAGGCTGGTTCTTTGACGAGAAGTATATGTTTCTTAGCGAGAGTGGGGTGTATGTGACGGACACCTTATACATAATAAATATAGATGAACTTGATACCGGTTCATTGAGCAGGATATATAAGAGGATTACTCCCCGATAACTCCCGCTTTTTTAATCGGTTATCCGCATACTTCCCGTTTCCGGCATGATGGTATCCTAAAACGGCATTTTATTACAAAAATATTGCATTTATGAATAATTAGTAGCATTTCGGGAACTGTACCCATGCCGGACGATGATATAAAGGTGAAAATATCAATTTTCTGATAACTAATCGTATAATATCCGTTTTAACTCCTGTTTTTCATGTTCTTATAGCGATATTATATCATAATAAAGATTTTCATAATTAAAATAATTTAAATGTTATAAACGGGGGATTTTTTTACATTTCACCACTTCTTCCGTTTCCTCTCCCATGAAAGCCCATATGTATAGTAAAAAATGATTTTATTCCGTTTTGTCTGTTCCTTTAAGAGAAAGTGTAGATAAAAGGGAAAAGATTAAGGAAATTCCGGTTTGATTTTAACATATAAAATATTGTAATTACCTTTTTGAATAACTTCTTTTGTAAAAGAAAGAATAAAAAATGTACTTGATAACATTCAGGATTTAACATTGTTAAATCCTGATCTAATTATCTTGGAAGGAATGAATAATGGAATTGTGAACAGGTTGTTTCTTTTAGTCTTGTTGTTCGTCTGCACTGACTTGTACGGTGAGGGAGCATTACAGCCAGGGGGGCTACGGGCGCGGATACCAGTAGTCTCTAGGTCGCAACTCGAGCTGGAGGCCGGCCTCAGGCTCGGATACACCTGTTTGGCTATGACGAGTACGGATGTTCCATATGCAAGGGCAGACTTAGTAAGGGCTCCAAAAACTACTAGGGTATCACCAGAATCTTATTATCGGTTATCTACAATTTATGACATAACAAAATATTGATTTTCTTAAATCTAACCTTATTCATTATGCTAAAATTTAAATCATTAAGTTTATTGCTGCTCGCATTAGGTAGTTCAACAGGGCTGGCATATTCAGTATCAACATTCAACGTGAACAATATAGGTTTTGTTCAACAGAATGATTTATGTAGAGGTATTGTGAAAGATACCACAGGAGAAACTATTATTGGTGCATCTGTAATAGTAAAAGGCACACAAAATGGCACAATTACTGGATTAGATGGAGATTTTTCATTAAGTAACGTTTCCAAAGGAACCGTTCTTCAAATTTCATTTGTAGGGTATAAGACCCAAGAGGTTATATGGGACGGTACTCCTCTAAATGTAATACTGCAGGATGACACCCAAAAGCTGGACGAGGTGGTGGTCGTAGGGTTCGGCACACAGAAAAAGGTGAACCTGACCGGAGCGGTGGCAATGGTCGGTCCGGAAGAACTGACCTCACGTCCGGTAGCCAATGTGACACAGGCTTTACAAGGCCTAGTTCCAGGCATGAACTTCAGCTACGGAAGCGGAGGTGGGAAAGTGGGCAATACAATGGATATCAATATCCGTGGTACCGGAACTTTGGATACCAATGTCGCCAAAGCCTCCCCCCTGGTACTGATAGACGGCATGGAAGGTGACATGAACATGCTGAATCCTAACGACATTGAAAGCATCTCTGTACTGAAAGACGCAGCAGCTTCTTCAATCTATGGTTCTCGCGCTCCTTACGGAGTAATTCTTGTCACGACTAAAAAAGGTAAAGCCGGTAAGGTAAATATCAATTACAGCAATAATTTCAGTTGGTCGAGGGCCATTAATATGCCCAAGATGGTGGATTCCTACAATTATGCTAGATTCATCAACCAGATAGCCATCAATGATAACAACTCCCCCAATTTCAAAGAAGACCATCTGTCTCGGATATGGGAGTATCAACAAGGTCTTCTTGACCCTATGGAAACAACCTTTCCCAGTGAGGATAATCCGACGAACTGGGACTGGAGGGGAAATGCCAATGTAGACTGGCTGGACGAATTGTTCGGTGGAACCGGATTCCAACAGGAACATTCCATCAGTGTCAACGGGGGGTCCGAAAAAGTGCAATATTTCCTTTCGGCTAACTATATGGACCAGAACGGTATTGTCCGATATGGTGATGAAGGAATGCAACGCTATACGGTAAACGGAAAAATCAGTGCGGAACTGGCTCCATGGTTAAAAGCGCACTATAATATGAAGTTTATCCGTAGGGATTTAGATCAACCCTACAAGCTGGATGATAACTTGTTCTATTACGATACGACACGCCGCTGGCCTACCCAGCCGGTACTTGACCCCAACGGAAATTATCTGACCGAACTCCCCAAATACCTCATGTGGGGTGGGAATAATACAACACAAACCGATTGGGTCACCCAACAACTGCAATTGGAAATTGAGCCTATAAAGAATTGGAAAACATTTGTAGAATTAAACTACAAAACAATAAATACCATGCGTGACGAAGTCCGTAACAAACTGGAGAAATACAATGTTGCCGGTGATATTTATTATGACAACGGTGAGAAGAACAGCATCTACTCATATTCAGAGCGTACCAATTTTTTCAATACGAACATCTATTCGGAATATACCCGCCAATGGGATAATCATACATTAAAAGGAATGGTCGGTTTTCAGGCAGAGTTGAACAAATACACTAAAGTAGGGGGCAAAAAAGAAGACCTGATCACCGAAAATGTTCCTAACATCAATGTGGCGACAGGAACCGAATATGCTTATGGCAATAAAAGCCATTGGGCTACCGCCGGTTTCTTCGGACGAATCAATTACAACTATGCGGAACGCTATTTAGCCGAAGTGAACCTGCGTTACGATGGAACTTCACGATTTGCCTCTGACAAACGCTGGAATTTATTTCCTTCTTTCTCTTTAGGATGGAATATCGCACGGGAAGAATTCATGGAAGATTTTCAGGATATTGTCAACACATTGAAATTTAGAGGTTCTTGGGGACAATTGGGCAATCAAAACACAGTAAGCCTATATCCCTATATCCAGACCATGCCTTTTTATCCTGTCACCAATACGAACAAAAACACATGGCTGATAAACGGAGCACGTTACAACGGATCTACTTCCCCTTCCTTAATTTCCTCCGCACTTACATGGGAAACCATGAGTTCATGGAACATAGGATTTGATCTGGGTATGCTGAACAATCGGTTGAATCTGAGTTTCGACTGGTTTGTAAGAACGACATTCGACATGGTGGGACCGGCTCCCGAATTACCGGTCACTTTAGGAACTGCGGTACCAAAGATGAACAATGCCGATCTTCGTTCCAGCGGTTTCGAATTGGATTTGTCATGGAGAGACCGGATCAGCGATTTCAACTACGGTATACATTTCTTACTATCCGACGACCGCCAGAAAGTTTTGAAATATCCGAATGAAAGCGGTTCGTTTTCTACATGGCGGGAAGGGCAATACCTGAATGAAATTTGGGGACTGACGACAATCGGTATTGCAAAATCGCAGGAAGAAATGAACGCACATTTGGCTACAACCGATCAAAGTCCGATTGATCCCGGCACCTGGCTGGAAGGGGATGTCATGTATGCGGATTTAAACCATGACAACCAAGTGACTTTGGGAAACACGGAAAACGATCCGGGAGACAAAAGATTAATCGGCAACAGCACCCCGCGTTTTAAGTTCGGTTTGGATCTGGACGCTTCATGGAAAGGTTTTGATATCCGTCTCTTCTTCCAAGGCGTGGCTAAAAGGGACTGGGCATTCAGCAGTAACCATCTCGTTTATTGGGGCAATGCAGGAGGAGTATGGAACTCTGCCGCCTTCGAAAATAATATGGATTTCTATCGTGCCGATGACGGTTCCTATGCAGATTGGCTGGGAGCCAATACAAATGCAAAATTCCCTCGCCTGACTGCTTCCGCAAAAAATAGGCAAACACAGACCGCCTATTTGGAAAATGCAGCCTATATCCGCCTGAAGAATTTCCAACTGGGATATACATTGCCGACATCGTTGACTCAAAAAGTAGGGATTTCAAAAGCCAGAATATTTTTTTCGGCAGAAAACCTATTTACCCTCACAGGACTTCCTTCCGGGATTGACCCGGAAACGCTGGGCAACAATAATGACTATGGCGGACAAGCTAACTATCCGTTGACCCGTACTTTTTCAACAGGCATTAGTGTTAATTTCTGATATGTTAAAAAATAAATATGAAATAGATATGAAACTGAATATAAACAAATACACATTGTTATTGGCAGGAAGTCTTGCCTTCATGTCGTCCTGCAATGATTTTTTAGATAAGGAACCTTTAGATGCAATTACTCCTGAAACATTTCTATGGAATGATGCCGATATGAGTGCGTACATCATCCAGCAATATAATTTCACGACACATTCAGGAGCAGGGCTCGGTATTTGGGCAAACGACAATCATACCGACAATCAATGTAAAGCTGGATATGACACCAAGTGGATACCCGGACAATGGAGAGTAAAGGACCACTATGACAACGATTATGACGATCCATGGTATTTTTCTAATATATATAATTTGAATTATTTTTTGGAAACTGTACTTCCACGTTATGAAGCCGGTGAACTGACAGGAACTGAGACTATGGTGAGGCACAATATCGGAGAAGCCTATTTCCTTCGTGCATGGAATTATTTCTCCAAGCTGAAAACTTTTGGTGATTTTCCTATTATAAAGGAAACACTTTCCGACGAGGAGGAACCGTTGATACAAGCCAGCAAACGTTTTCCACGTAACCAAGTGGCACGTTTTATCTTGGAAGATTTGGATTTGGCCATTGAATTCTTATCGGATAATCCGGATGGTGGAAGCAATCGCATCTCCAGGAAAGTCGCTTATCTGCTAAAGTCGCGCGTTGCTTTGTATGAAGCCAGCTGGGAAACATATCACAAAGGGACAGCATTAGTTCCGGGAGGTTCCGGATGGCCAGGAAAAACAGAAGACTTGGGGAATGATTTTGATATAGATCGGGAGATTTCATTTTTCCTTACCCAATGTAAAGAAGCGGCATCAATGGTAGCGGATAATGTGCAACTGGCCGAAAACAACCATGCATGGGCAGACGGATCGGAAAAAATGAAAAATTCTTATTTCGCCCAGTTTTCTGCTGACGACATGAGCAGTTATCCGGAAATCTTGATGTGGAGAGATTATGATATAGATCTCAGTATACAGCATTCAGCCGGATTCTATCTACGTGTAGGCGGCAATTCCGGATTTACTCGCCAATATGTAGAAACCTTTTTGATGAAAAACGGACTCCCCATTTATGCAAGTGGAAGTGGTTACAAAGGCGACAGATCAATTGATGCAGTTCGTGAAAATCGGGATGAACGATTGCAAATGTTCATGATGAAACCAGGTGAGGTGTTGACGGAAGGAGAGGTGGAGTTTTTAGATACCTTGGATACGGCACCTAACCTTTTGGCCAAGGAAGAGAGCCGTTGTGTTACCGGATATCAGTTGCGCAAAGGTCTTTCCAATCACTGGAGTAGAGATTGGAACCAGTCTTACGAAGGTTGTCCATTGTTCCGTGCAGCAGAAGCTTACCTGAACTACATGGAAGCCTCATGTATGGAAAACGGAGGAAACAACATTGATTCAAAAGCACAAGGATACTGGAAACAACTACGTGAAAGAGCGGGATTGCCCGGAGATTATAGTGTCACTGTCAATGCTACAGATCTGGGAAAAGAAAACGACTGGGCGGTTTATTCCGGTAAGACACAAATCAGCACACTATTATACAATATTCGACGTGAACGTCGCTGCGAACTAATAGAAGAAGGTTTTCGTATGGACGACCTGAAACGTTGGAGATCCTTGGACCTCCTGGACGGTACGTGGCAACCAGAAGGGATAAATTACTGGGAATCAGATATGGATTATACATCCATGTTTAAGGAAAGAGGAGAAACGGTAAAAAGTGACGGTTCCTCGACAGCCAATGTTTCCTCATCGACAAGAAGCAAGTATCTTCGCCCTTACGAGATTGTTTCCGGTTCCTCCAATCAGATGTGGAACAGTGGATATAAATGGTGTGAGGCACACTACCTCAGTCCTATTTCCATCGTTCACTTCCGTAACACGGCTTCCAATCCTAATGATATGTCTACATCCACTATCTATCAAAATCCAGGATGGCCGACAATAGCCGATCAGGGACCGACCTGTAATTAACAAAAAGAGTTAGAAAATACTGACTATTTAGCGTGATAGGGCTACTTTCTAATACCTACAGACGTGATGTCTCTAGGAGGTTAGAGTAGCCCATTTTTATTCTTGATATATTTTGAAAAACATTAATGTATGAAAAAAGAGATAACAGCATTAATCATTTTTATTTTCTGTGGAATGGGGAAATTGTATTCTCAATTGAGTCCTGTACCTCCTTTTATGACTCGTTTCACTCCAAAGTCAGCTGTCATAACTGATTATGCTTATAAGGATACCATTCCTTCTTATTGTGGATTAGTTCGTTTACCCAATGGAAAAGTTGCATATATGACTAAGGAAAATGGGCGTATGGTTCCTTTTTATATCCGGGCAATAGAAACCGGTTACTGGGACACCCGATATAATCCTGACACCAATTATGATAAGATATTTGCCGATATGCGTGAAATGGGAGCTAATACTGCTTATGTCATGATTCATTGGGAAGAGATAGAAATATCGGATAATTGTTTTGATTATACCTTTGCCGACCATATTGTAGAAGCAGCTGCACGTCAGCAGTTGAAAGTGAACTGGATACTTTTCTTACATGCCCAAAAAAACGGGGTTCCTTCCAGTGGTGCGGAGAATACATGGACTTTCCATTTGGATGACAGGGATTCTTGCAATTATACCATGCAATGGCCTATGAGAAACGGTGAGGTTTATAAAAATGTAAAGACACTGATCCAGAAAGGAGGAATCCGTCCCCTTCATATGTACGGACATCCGGAAATTTTTTATCGTATTCGCCGTATGTTATATAATCTAGCTGTACATTATCGAGAAAGTAAGACAGTAATAGGAGTACAGTTGGGGAATGAGGAAGGCTTTAGTTTTTTAGATGAAAGTGATTACAATCCTATAACAAGAAGGTTTTATGAGGAGTGGAAACTGAAAACCAACAAAACAAGTTATACTCAATTTAAGAAAGAAGCTATGAACTGGTGGTGGAAACAGTTTACCTCTTCTTATCATGAGGGAGATCCGTATAAGATTTTGTCTTTTAATCTTGATGCGGCCCAAGCTGAAGCGGGTGATTCTGAACGGGTCGCTATGACTGGAACCAGTGCAGCAACCTATTCTGATGGCAACTTGGATGTTATCGGTACCATGTTATACAAACAATGGGGATATAAAGCGCTTCAAGGACTGGATGCTTGTTATAATGAAGGGTGTTATAATTATGAACTTCCTATTCTTATCCCTTCTGAGATAGGTATAGGGAGTTTTAATTCTTCCAAAGATTTCCGTAATTTTGTACTCCATTCTTTGGAAAGAGGGGCGCAAGGTTTCGGAGTGTATTGCTATGGGGAAGTGAAAAAAGAATTGCCGGATTCATCAAATGCACGGCAGGAATTGATAAACATGTTTGCTGCTATAAAGGCCAATGAGGATGTCATATATTCTGGATTACCAGGAGTGGGATATATGCAATGCTGTACAACGGATTCTCTTTTCCATATAAGCCATTTGAATGTGAATGGAGAACGGACATTGGCGCTTTTATATCATCCGGAATCCTATAATGAAGGAGGAGTACCAAGAACACTGCCGCTTGTTTTTAAAGCAAGGCAAAATGGAAATTATACGGTCACAATTTATAAAAATGGATTGTTCCTACAAGAAAGACAATTATCTGTTTTGAGGAAAGAAAAATTATCATTAGTTTTATCAGACATAACATCTGAAGATGTAATATTTATCGATATTCACAAATAAACGAACGATGAAAAGAGTACTGTTTACTTCATTCATGGTAGGAGTCGTTACTTTGGGAGCTCAAGCCCGACAGAGCATACCCCCTCATATCGTACTCATACTTTGTGACGATATGGGGTTTTCGGATTTAGGTTGTTACGGCAGCGAGATTCGCACTCCTCATATAGATAGTTTAGCAATGAACGGAATACGTTTCAGCCAGTTTAAAAATACAGGCAGGAGCTGCCCCAGTCGTGCCGCATTGTTGACAGGTCATTATCAACACGAAGTAGGTATGGGATGGATGACGGCAGTGGACGAACACCGGCCCGGATACAGAGGACAGATCAGTCGGGAGTTTCCCACGATTGCCGAGATAATGAAATCCAACGGTTACCGGACATACATGAGCGGAAAATGGCACGTCACGGTGGATGGCGCTTTTGACGCACCCAACGGCAGCTATCCCGTACAGCGTGGATTTGACCGCTACTATGGAGGGCTGCATGGCGGAGGAAGTTACTACACTCCCGAACCACTGTACAATGATCTGACAAGAATAACCGGATTACCGGAAAATTATTATTATACTACCGCCATCACCGATTCGGCAGTCAGTTTTATCCGACAGCACCCGTCTGATGAACCTATGTTTTTGTATGTGGCCCATTATGCGCCTCATTTGCCTTTACAGGCCCCGGCCGACAAAGTGGAGAAATGCTTGGACCGTTATAAAACCGGTTATGATGTACTCCGGAAACAAAGATTCAAACGTCAGAAGGAGTTGGGACTTGTTCCCAGAGAAATGCAACTGCCTGTTTTCCATAAGGAATTCGGCGGCAAACGTCCGGCATGGACGGACTTGGACGAAACCCAGCAGCAACAATGGACCCAAAGCATGGCTACGTATGCCGCCATGATTGAAATTATGGACGATGGTATAGGCAAGCTTGTGGAAGCAGTACGGCAGAAGGGCATATTGGAGAATACGGTATTTTTGTTCCTCAGTGACAACGGTTCGACTAATGAGGGAGGTTTTTTGGGGCAACTGATGGCGGATCTCAGCAATACTCCCTACAGGAGTTATAAGCAATGGTGCTTTCAGGGAGGTACCAGCACGCCTTTCATCCTTACCTACGGTAATGCAGCTCGGAACAAAATGAAAGGAAAGCTATGCAACCAGCCCGCACACATCATAGACATTCTGCCTACATGCATGGATATGGCTTCCGCACATTACCCAGCACAGTACAATCATGCTGACTTTCCGGGAATAAGCCTACTTCCTGCTGTTCAAGGAAAAAAAATGCAGGAACGCACATTGTTTTTTGAACACCAGAGTTCCTGTGCGGTCATTGCCGGCCATTGGAAACTCGTTCGTGCCAATCATAATAAGGCATGGGAACTGATCAATCTGGAAAATGACCCGTTTGAGACAAAAGACCTGTCGGAGCAGTATCCGCAGAAGAAGGATGAACTGGAACAAAAATGGAATGAATGGGCAAAGACCCACTATGTTCTGCCATTGGAAGACAGACAGTGGACTCAACGTATTAATTATTATAAACAACTTTATCCAAACCAGAAGGGGGAGGAATAACTAATTTTTAACTGTCATTCAAATACCTATGAGACAACAATTGCAAAATTGGAAATTTATATTTTTTCTGCTGTTTTTTTTCCCATCAATGATGTGGGGAAACCGTCAGCCTTTTTATTCCACAGCCGGTTTCTATGCTTTACCCGGAACTGGACGGGATGTTTACAGTATGAATCCGGCATGGCGTTTTCATAAAGGAAATGCGGAGGGGGCCGAACAGACAGACTTTAACGACAAGGATTGGAAAATGGTATCGCTTCCCGACGGGATAGAATATCTTCCCGCAGAAGCCAGCGGGTGTATCAATTATCAGGGGGAAGTGTGGTATCGCAAACATTTTACTCCTGAAGAGACATGGAAGGGCAGACAACAGTTCCTGCATTTCGAGGCTATTATGGGTAAATCCAGGATATGGGTGAACGGGAAATTACTGAAAGAGCATTACGGTGGTTTTCTGCCGATCATTGTCAATGTCACTCCGTATCTGAAATACGGACAGGACAATGTTATAGCTGTATGGGCGGACAATAGTGACGATCCCTCCTATCCCCCCGGAAAAACGCAGGACATGCTGGACTTCGCCTATTTCGGCGGCATCTATCGGGATTGCTGGATGATAGTACATAACAATGTGTTCATCACCGATCCCAATTACGAGAATGAAACGGCGGGAGGCGGGCTGTTTGTTTCCTATGACAAGGTTTCTGACATGTCGGCGGAAGTCTGTATAGATACACATGTCCGCAACGTTTCCGGAAAGTTGTTTCGAGGAAAAATCATATATGAGCTGTATGACCGTGATGACAGGCAAGTGCTCCGTATGGAAAAAAGTCTGTCTATAGGCAATAGAAAAGCCGGACAGACATCCAGCAGGATGGAACTGAAAGCCCCGCATCTGTGGTCCCCGGACTCGCCTTACCTGTACCGGCTGCATGTATATGTTAAAAACAAGGAAGAACAGGTTGTTGACGGCTATTGCCGGCGTATAGGAATCCGCAGCGTGGAGTTTAAAGGGAAAGATGGCTTTTGGCTGAACGGAAAGCCCTATCCGGAACCTTTGATAGGAGCCAACCGGCATCAGGATTTTGCGGTAATCGGGAACGCTCTTTCCAACAGTCTGCATTGGCGTGATGCAAAGAAGCTGCGGGATGCCGGACTCAGGGTGATCCGTAATGCACATTATCCTCAAGATCCCGCTTTTATGGATGCTTGTGACGAGCTGGGACTGTTCGTTATCGTTAATACACCCGGATGGCAATTCTGGAACGATGCTCCGGAATTTGCGCAACGGGTGTATGACGATATCCGCAATATGGTACGTCGGGACAGGAACCATCCTTCCGTATGGTTATGGGAACCGATACTGAATGAAACATGGTATCCGGCGGATTTTGCAAAAAATGTGGTAAACATTCTGAAAGAAGAATATCCTTACCCCTATTGTTATGCCGGCTGTGACGTTACAGCACGTGGTCATGAATATTTCCCCGTTCATTTTACCCATCCGGTAAACGGACAGGGAGGGGCGTTCAACACGGATAAGCTTGATCCTGAAATCAGCTACTTCACCCGTGAGTGGGGAGATAATGTGGACGATTGGAATTCTCATAACTCACCCAGCCGTGTCAACCGTTCATGGGGAGAAATGCCTATGCTGAAACAAGCCCAGGGATATGCCAAAACAGGCTATCGGTATACGTGTTATGATGTACTGTATCGCAATTCTAGACAGCATATGGGCGGCTGTCTGTGGCACTCGTTTGACCATCAACGCGGTTATCATCCTGATCCTTTCTACGGAGGCATCATGGATGCGTTCCGTCAACCCAAATTATCATATTATATGTTCTGTTCGCAACGTCCGTCCCGTCCCAATCCGGAACTGACGGCAGACAGTGGACCGATGGTCTATATTGCCAATGCGATGACTCCGTTCTCGCCGGAGGATGTGACGGTGTACAGCAATTGCGACGAAGTGCGGCTGACGTACTGCAAAGGTGGAGAACAATATGTTTATCACAAGCCGGAAGTGCGGGAAGGTATGCCGTCCCCTGTCATCACATTCAAGGGAGTCTTTGATGTAATGCATGACAAGCAGCTCTCACGTAGCAAGAAACAGGCTGATTCCTATTTGCTGGCGGAAGGACTGGTAGACGGCAAGGTAGTGGCGACTCATAAGGTAATGCCGGCACGCCGCCCGTCCAGACTGCTGTTATGGGCCGATGATGAGAAGGTGGAAATGACGGCTGACGGTTCCGATATGGTGACTGTGATTGCCGCGGTAGCTGATGATAACGGAAACATCAAGCGCCTGAACAATTATGAGATAAAATTTGAAATAGAAGGGCCGGGGCAGCTGGTTGGCGATGAACAGACTTTCACAAATCCTCGTCCGGTTTTGTGGGGGACCGCACCGATACTTGTCAAGGCCACTACCATACCAGGTGAGATAAAGATACGTGCATCAGTGGTATGGCAGGGCAGGCATACGCCTGTTCCGGCGGAATTGGTAATAACCACCCACAAAGCGGCCCATACATTAATCGCTGATAAGGAAGAACTAAAAAAGATGGAAAATGAAAATAGACACATTGGGGGCGGAACGCAAATTTCATCCTCCGATTATGAAAAACAAATCCGTGAATTGCAACAAGAATTGAATCGGTTGCGGTTGAAAGAAGTGGAAACACAGCAAAGTGAATTTGAGTAAATATCAATGCCATCGGGGGATAAAGGATTCCCATTGAATTCGTCCCCCGCTTCTTTAAATACCCCTATTGTTTCCATCAACTGATATTTTATAAAATACTTTCCTGGCATTTTACTCACGTACACAAAGCTCTCTAAATTGGCACAACTTGCTTTTCTGCTGTTTCAGCGGCCTCCGGTACGGGAACATGGAGAACTAAGATAGCATGAACTTTCTTGTGACGGCGGCTTGTGGTATGTCAGCATTATCATATCCAAGACATCGGAACCTCTCCTGCTCCCCTTTCTGAAAATGCGGTAGAATAGTTGCCCGCACAAAATGACACCGCCCCAAAAGAGGAAGGAAAATGCGTACAAGGGAGAAAGGACGGAACGGGTATAGAAAAGAGAGAAAGCGTCGTACAACGGGGAATGCTGCCGACCTCCGAGGAGATAGCGAAGAAGATAGAATTACTCATGGAATAATATATAAGTGCCGATATTTACATATCGGCACTTTTTACATTCTTATCCATTGGGGATTTCTCCCGTTCTCTGTAGCACGCCGTCCCGGTAGAACTCGATGCGTCCGGGCTTGAAACCCATTTGTCCGAGGGCTATATGCTTGATATAGTCCCGGTACTTCTCTCCGAAAAAGTTTTTGCCACATAGGTTGTTGAAAAACATCGGGATAGAAAACCCATCCTCGCTCGACAGCACCACTTTACCGTCCTGTCTGATTTCGTCTGTCATACTCGCTTTGTTTTTAAGAGATTAAACATTAATAGCCATTTTTTCCCTGCTTTCGCCTTGCGGTGCAGGTCTGTTTTTCGGCTTTTTAAGGCAGAAAGAGGATAAAGCATCGGCATAACGAGCCAAACCCGGATAGAAAACCGACTACGTAATCGTCTGTTTTCGTCATCCGAATGAAATGCGGTTTGGTGTTTATGCGCTTTGTCCTATATTCGCCGACAAAAAGAGAAAGGCAGATCTGCCGGTAAAGGTGTGTCTTCGTAAAAAAGCGTAGATAGAACTGTTATAATGGGGGGTATCCGGGCAGAAGTTCAAAAACAGCCGTGAAAATTTGCTGCAACCTATTTATTTATGCTATTTTGCACTTGTTTTCAAAATTGCATAAATACATGAAAACAAGATATTTCGAGAAAACATTGAAACAGATGAACGGCAGATACAAAGCTCCCATGGCAGAGAAAACAGCCGGTTGTACAGGTATGTCGGAATAACCTTATCCCAATGAATATGGAAACAAAGCTCTGGTTCATGGTTTTGTGCGGTCTTGCAGTCCTGCTGTCGTATCTTGCCGGTTTCTGGCAACGGGAGACCGGAGAGGCGACGTATGCGACCGCACGAACAGTCGCTACTGCCAAGGAACGAGACCGTTATTGCCGTCTGGCGGTACTGGCGGGTCATCGGGAAGCCTGCCGTATATTCTGTTTCGCCCGTTCGGACTTTTTCGAGGACTATCAGCCGCTCAAACCGTTCAGGTCGCACGGAATAAAAGTCGCTTTCTACGGGCAGTGTCTCTATCTTTTACTATATACAGATCTGTTCGGTGATGATGAACAATAGAATCTCATTTTTCACATCATTTGTATTTTCCACCCGTAGGAATTAATGCAGGGGTCTCTCTGGCTTCAGCCAGTGCCGCCACGCACTCTTCGCGTATGGACTTGATGTAATCCAGTACCATTAACGGATCAATGCTTTTGCCATTGAGCTTGCAGGAGATATGCAGGTGTTCGCCGGTGCTACGTCCTGTAGAACCAGTAATGCCAACGACATCCCTCGGCCCGATAGTAGCCCCTTTCCGGGTAAGGATACGCGACAGGTGGTAATAGCTGACCGTGTAGTCTCCATGCCGTAAGGTCACATACTTGCCGGAGGATTTGTCCTGCCCGACTTTCACTACCACTCCTGCCATCATGGCCATCACCTCGTCGCCCCGCGCGTGAAGGTCGATTCCGTTGTGAAACTTCTTTTTTCCGGTAAAAGGATCTTTCCGATACCCATAGAACGAATTGATCTTTATCCGGCGCAACGGATAGCTTACGCTAAGGTAACGCTCTATCCATATGTGCTTGCAGGTGTCGGCGGGCAATTCCGGGGCAGCGTCTCCTGCCAACGGTAAGGTGTCTTGGACGGAAAACGTGTTTCCGGGCAAGGTCGCCGCATTATCCCTACCGGCAGAAACGACTTCAACCTTGTATCGGAACGGCACGGTCGAGATCGTATTGAATTGTGCTTGAATGGGGCCTGTGATACTTGCAACACCCGCCATCAAAACCACTAGTTTCTTTCTCATGCGGCAAATATAATCAGCTCTGCCTAAGATGTCCCGTTTTCACGGCCTTTTTCGACCAAAGTATAATAAAAAAGATATTCAGAGTATGAATTTGTGCGTAAAATCATACTTTGAATATAAAAATAAATACTTTCTATACACTAATATAATTCTATTCCATACAATATAACGGAAAGAATCTATCTTTGCAAAGTATAATTCAAAATACAAAATAAGATATGAATACAGTACGATTTGAACTAACAGAATTACCCTATCCGACACTGGCCCGCTTCGGACTTACACAAGAGATGATCGAGGATTTACCGATGCGTGTCCTTGATGAGATTTGCGACGGCAGGCACTCTCCCGTGCTTCCGGTCCGTGTCCGCGACGAGAAGGGAGAACTGATTGAGAGCCGCAGTCGCTTCGCCCTTATCCGCAGGGACGACGGCCAACCGGAGGTGGTGTTTTATCCCGTTCTGGAATCCTCACCGCTGGAACGCTATGACGAGGCGCAACAGAAACAGTTGCTCGACGGCAAGGCCATCATCGCAGACGTGGAAACGGCAGACGGGCGGCACAGCAAGGCATTCGTGCAGATAGACGAGGGAACGAAACAAGTGATGTATGTCCCCACGCCGATTATCGGGCGCAACCTGCAAGTGCTGGCCGAAATAATGCATCTCGGCCCGGTAGAGGTAAACGGTATGCAGAACGGCGAGCCTCTGACACTGGTCGTGGACGACGAACCCGTTACGGTGGGTATCGACCTGCATGACAAAACCGGCATCCGCTTCTGTTCAGGCGACAGCCAGAAATGGAAGGAACAGCCCAAGCGAGAGTGGGACAAGTACACTTTCGGTGTGTACGGCTGCTGGGTGATGGATGACGACGGCAACCTTGACTACGTTCCCGAAGAGGAATATACCGAGGAATTGTGGAACGAACAGAAGAAAAGCGCCGAGCGTAACCGTGCGGCGGGACTTCATAAATAACATCTTAACATTCAGCGAATATGACAGAGAACCAGTATTATCCCGAAGAGGTACTTATCGAGAAAATGGAGCGCGGCCAGTACGGCTGGCTCGACTATGTGAACCACTTCTCGGCAGAGTGGCAGGAGGAATACGCCCGCTATTGCAAGGAGCACGGTCTCATGGTGGGCAACGAATCGGCCGCCGAGTTCGTCCATTACAAGGACGAGCAACTGGAAGCGGCGATGGAGAGCGAAGATGCGTAACGGAAACCTTTTTAACAACGGATTATGGCGATACGAAAAAATACCAATCCCCGAATGATGGACCTGCAACCCGAAATGCAGGACATATTGAGGCGTAACGGTATGCAGGCCCACGTAGTCAGCGACGGCACGGGCTACCGGCTCGTAGTGCAGGGCCATGACTCACCGCTGCTGACTTACGACCTTACCGAGCGTCAGATGTTGGTCCTGACGGACTGGGGAACAAATTCGGCCAACAAGAAAGCCTACAATGTATTCACGAGCATTGTAGGGAAAGACTTTTATATGCCCAAGAATTTCGTCCATGCCCGCAACGCCAACGGCCGTGTCGCTATGGGGCTGCACGGCTACCGTATCGGCATCGGCGAATACGGGCATGTAGGACGGTTGGGTATGCCGCCCCCGTTCCTCGGCTGGACACCACGCCACCAGTGGGGCTTCCACTTGCGACGGGTCGGCGGACAACTGTTCTATCCGGGACCGCCCGTTGTTCCCGAACGGTGGGACGGGCGCATGAAACCCGGCGAATTGCAGTCGGGCGGCTACGGCTTCTATTACAAGTACAAGGACGGACAACTGGTGCAACCGGCACAACAGACCGATGTCCTGCAGGACCTGCAAACGGTCATCACGCCGATAGTCAGCCGTCCGCGCAGCACAGAACCGGCTCGTACTTACAAGGAGCTGATTGCCTCCCCGGTCTATTTTTCCAACGAGAAATGGCAGGAATGCCTCGCCTCGCACGGCCTTATCGTCGATAAGGAGGCACGGACACTGACCGTACAGTCCGAAAAGGTGACCGCCGATATGGTCTATGACCTGACGGAAGAAGAAACGGTCGTCCTGACCTCCAACTCCATCGAGGAACAACCGGTCGAGAAACGACTGGAAGTCCTGAACGGGGTTATCAAGGTGGATTTCGCCGACAAAGTAACGATGGCGGACCTCGACAGCAAACAACGTATCGCCCTCGGCCTGCACCCCGAAGTACAGGAGGAACTGACGCAGCGACAACAACAGGAGCAGGAAATCCTCTCCCCACTGGAAAACCAGCTCCGGCAGGAGATGCCGTATGGCGCAACCGCTTCCGTCGATGGACGGGATATTTCCGTGCTTGACGAGCGCAAGGGCTGGTACCGGGAAGAACGGCACGGCAGGGAAGTCGAGGTCGGCGAAATATCCGTACACCCATCCCCCATAGAGGGCAAATACAAGATGACGGCCGTCATTGACGGGCAGGTCATCAGTCACGAGATCAGCCAGAAGGATTACGACAAATTCCTTGCGGTCGATGACTATCACCGCATGAAAATTTTTTCGAAGATATTCAGCGAGGTGGACATGAAGATGCGACCGGAAGCACAGCGCGGTCTCGGCGTGAAGATTTTCGCCGCCCTTGCGGCAGGAACGGTCGTCACGGCAGGTGTCGTCCACGGCCTGAAATGCCACCATCCCCACGGTCCGGAATTCTACGGTGAGCGCTTCGGAGGCGAGCCGCATCCGTATTTCAAACCCGGTGTCGATACGCCGAGGGACGTGGCCATACGCAATTTCGAGGCACAGATGAATCAGGATATTAACGATA
>ULZI01006471.1_pt1 | contig 23973 bp, 24 predicted proteins | sample 1962991 | NCBI WGS metagenome assembly ULZI01 (sample SAMEA4835886, study PRJEB28245) | human gut metagenome | biome: gut microbiome; material: fecal sample | place: Denmark | collected 2008 | reverse complement strand
CACATCCTCGACCTTTATGATATTCATGCACGCAGTCAGAATAACGTGCAGGTATCGGAACACATAACCTCGTTGCTTCGGAAATTCATAGAACTGTTATATAACGGCGAATATATCCGAAACCGAGATCTCGATTTTTATGCTTCCCGGCTTTGCATTACTCCTCATTACCTGTCGGAAATATGCAAAAAGGTAAGCGGTAAATCTGCTACTTATTGGATCGACCGTTTTACTCTTCAAGAAATCACTCGTTTACTGAGACAAAAAGAGCTTTCCTTAACAGCAATTTCCGAGTATCTGAATTTCTCGTCTATATCCTATTTAAGTCGTTATGTACAAAAACGGATAAAAGTGACACCTTCAGAATACAGGAATAATTTTTAATTCAAGAATAATAAGATACAGATAATACAGGATATCATTTAGAATAAAGTACTATATAACATTGTTTTATATATAAATATACCGTAGTCGGTATTTGTGTAATACTACATTGCACATAACACAAATTTACCCCATTTTTTCTTCTGAAAAGAGAAAAATGAGTATTTTATTATGAACTCAATAAATAATCGCACTTTATCTGTTATTAATATTCCATCTCCACTTGAATGAAAACAGATTACCGAGTGTACGATTAATTTTCGGGAAATATTATCCAGTTTTGATTTGATATAACATGATATGTGTCAGCATGATAATGCGAATCAAAAATATAGTTATACCGACCTCGTTTTTAGTTACCCATATAACCAATAATTTTGTAAAAGATAAAAATGAAGAAATATATGAGTTAGTACTTGCTTGATGCATTTTATGATGATTTAGTAGGAGTTGATAGTTTATAAAACCTAAAATGTAATGCGATGAAAACATTAACAAACGCCCTCCTTTTCAATCTGTTTACCTCCTACTTGGAGGATATGGTACAAGTGGCGGAAGAATTGCCTGCCGCTTATGATAATTTTGTAACTCTGCTTGGAGAACTTCCACAAAATGAGAACCAAATATTGAAGCTACGTCGCTTGAATTATACCAAAATAGAATTAGTCTCTATGCAAATAGCATCAGAGCAAATGTTAGGGAAAAGACATGTTTTGTACGATGTGTTTATCGGTAAGGCATTATCTCTTCTCGATGCAGAGATAGAAATGGTTAAAGAGTTATTCAGATATGGGAATATTATCCCCGAATTGAAATCAGAAATAATAAAAGATGCAGAAAATAAATCTGTTGTCATGTTGACTTGGAACGGTACAGACAATGATTTGATTGAACTGGTGGCTGCGTTGATGGCTGCCGGTACAATAAGTTCGAGAAATGGAGACAAACTGACTGTGATAAGTGTAATTCGGGCTTTTGAGGATATGTTTCATCTGAAAATAAATGCACTATATACCAAACGGGGAAAAGTGTTTGACCGTTGTACAGATACTACTCCTTTTATTGATTCCTTGCGTGTAAGTTATAACCGGATGCTGGAGAAACGGTTAATTTAAAAGTCATATGCCAACGGACGCCAAAGCCCGACTCGAATTCCCGCTTTATTGTGGGTTGTCAGATGACGTATTTTCTTTGCAAACATTAAGTTATGCAAAAAGAATCAAGTTATGGGGCTATTGAAAGATTAGGCAGGCCGTTGGTTGCATCACCGGACCAGTCGAAGCGGGTAACTTACCCGTTTCGGCAGACAATAAGAATCAGCGTATGTCTGCTGTGGCAACGGATAAGAATACACTTTTCTTTCCGGGTTGTAAAAAGGGGTGAAAACACGCACCATCTACTTGTGGTATATGGTAAACTGTTTCTTCAGCTTCAGTAAAAAAGTGGAAGCATGGAGGGGGCAAGCTTTTCTTCATGCCATTTACTTTAGCGTTGTGACAATGCACGACAAAATCCGACATTGATTCCGCACATTTGTTTTTACCGGAGAGTATGCCTTATTTTGCTGGAGAAAACATCAAAATGTATAAACTAAAAACATCATGTATGGAACTGACTATTATCGAAACGAGTGCGTATCTGGAAATGAGGAAACAGTTCAGCCTGCTGGCGGTACAGTTGGAAGACTTCCGTAAAAAGGTTGCCCCACCCGCACCGGACAAATGATTGGACGCACAAGAGGTATGTCTGGCCCTGAAAATATCGAAGAGATGCCTGCAAAATTACAGGGACAACGGCCTTATCCCTTATTCAAATATAGGCGGGAAATTCTTCTATCGGGAAACGGATATTCAGGAGATATTGAGTGAAGGACTTATAAAAGGGAAATAAGCTATGGCAGACATTATCACAAAGGATTCGGAAGAGTTCAAGGAACTGACCGGATGGATAAGGAGAGCGGGTAAGGCGGTTGAAGAAGCCACGGCAAGAATACGTCCCACGATTGCGGATGAGCATTACCTGACAGGAGATGACGTGTGCGAGAGGCTGCACATCTCACGGCGGACACTGCAAACCTTGCGTGATGAGAACATGGTGTCCTATACTACCATCGGTGGAAAGATTCTTTATCCCGAAAGCGGACTGTATGAGGTGTTAAAAAAGAACTACCGGGATTTCCGAAGGTTCAGGAAATAAAGAAAAGACAAAAGGAATGTCCCTCCGGCCTGCCGGCTGAAAGGGCATTCCTTTTGGTCGGTATTAGACGGCCAGTTTGTAAACATGGCCTATCTTCTCGCAAAGCTTGTCGGTATCTTCGCCCACTTTCGGATTGATAAGCTCGGCATATACCTGTGTGGAAAGGATGGAGTTATGTCCTAATACCTTTTGCAGGGTTTCCAACGGCATCCCTTTGAGAATGGCCAGAACTGCGAATGTATGACGTCCGATATGCGGGGTGACTTCGGTATGGCAATCGCACTTCTTGCCGATGATTCTGAGGCTGAGGAACATCGTGTTGTATTCGCCTACGGGGAAAACACTATCGGGGGAATCCTTCTTCTCGTCCACACCCCTGTATTTCTCAATAAGCTCAATGGCTATGGGTAATAACTTCACGACATAGGCCACTCCGGTTTTTATACGGTTGCCCATCAGCCATGTGCCTCCGTCGGAATCGGTATGGATGTTGTCGTAAGTAATGGCTTTGAGATCGGCGTACGCAAGACCGGTGAAGCACATGAAGAGAAACATGTCCCGCATGGCACGCTGGCGTTTGTATTTCAGATCCACGTGGATAATTCTCTGCAATTCCTCTTCAGTAAGAAAAGACCTTTTCTTGTATTCCGGCTTGCACTCGAAGGATGTGAAAGGATGGACTCGCAACCAACCCTTTTCCTGCGCGATGTACATCAGCCATTTCAGGGTATTGACACGGTTGAAAGCGGTGGCATTCGCATTGCCTGCCGTGCCGAGCATCCATGTGTAATAGTCCTCAATGAACGACTTTTCAAGCTCGTCAATAGCTATATCCTCGATGTTCTTTTTCGTTTTCATGAAAAGCAAAAGACTCTTGTAGTCGGCAACCAGTCCACGGTAAGTGCTTTCCGCCTTTCCTTTACCAATCTTTTCTTTATACGATTCAATCTGTTCTCTGAAGAGCACCATAAGAGTATGGCATTCCTCTGCGAAACCTGCATAGCGGTTATATACTTTCTTGGCCGTAACAAAACTGTCATGGTCGCAGATGTACTGATAGTGCTTCGTTATCTGCGCCTTGATGTTGTCAAGTTCTTGATTCAGTGTGCGTGCCTCCTCGGACTTGCCTTTCGCACGGTTGGCTTTTACGTCCCATAAGGAAAGGGATACCGCTCTTTTGCTGCTGAAACCCGCTTGGGTTCCATTGACTGTGATGCGTCCCATTATCGGGGCCTTACCATTTTTTACTGACTGGTTCTTGGTGTAGAACAATACTTTGAATGTGCTTCGCATAACTCAACTTTTTTTAGTTACAAATTTACTTTCTGTTGAGTTATCTGATACTATGCAAAAACAAGCAATAGGCTGAAATATAATATATTACACTTCTTTTTATAGCATATTGGGCGGAGTTACGATTTGGAAACAACTATTCGTTCTGAACGCAATCCATTATCTTTCAATTAATTGCGATGCTTTGTTTAGGCTATAGGTAATGGATTTGTAACGTGCTAACTTCTGTATTCTTCATCGCTTTGAAGTGGGTGATTAGCTGAGGACAAAGATAGTGATTTTTTGGGAAAGCTCAACAATCATGCACGATTTTGACAACCTTTCATATTACCTCCCATCCATATTCTCTCAATATAGAATCAGTAACATATAATACTTGCATTTCTTGTTTTAATTAGTATATTTGTAATTTTACTACGATATTTCATATTATATTTTGTTGTCTGCCATTTTATTTGTATTTTTGCTCGCAAATAAGATAAATACAACAAGTATGATAGCAAACTTCTCGGTTGAAAACTTTTTCTCCATTAAATCGGCTCAAAAAATTAGTTTTGAACCTACGTCAGATACTTTTATGTCTGATGAATATTCGTATGAGGTTAAAGAAGGTGTCAGATTGCTGAAGGTAGGAATCATCTATGGTGCCAACGCTTCTGGCAAGACAAATATATTGAATGCCATCGAGTTCTTCAGAATGTTGGTTCTGAGAATGCCTAAAGACCGGAATGAAAAAACAGGAGTCGTTCCTTTTATGTTGGACGATATTTCAAGGAATGAAACGACGAAGATGTCAATGGTATTCTATATCAACCAATCGAAATATGTTCTTAGCTTTGAATTAGATGCAAAGCATATTCATTCCGAGACATTGGTTGTTTATGATTCCATTCGCCCTACCAAGTTATATAATCGCAGTTATGATGCTGCGACAGATTCCACGACCATAGAGTTTGGCTCAAATCTGAAAATGTCACGAAAGAGCCAAGAAGTAATTTCCGGGAATACAATCAATAATTGCAGTGTGCTTGCCGCGTTTGGCAAAAGCAACGTGGAACGGACAAAGTTGAATGATGTGTACGATTACTTTGCCAACCATGTAAAGGATGTATTGGCTCCTGGCATGTTGCTCTCGGGGTATGTCAAATCACGATTGGATAAAGATGAAACCGGAGATTTGAAGAAGTTCATTTTAAATTTCTTGAAAGCGTCCGATTTCAACATAGAAGATGTGGTGTTGCATGAAGAAGAAGAGTTGATTACCCCTGAATTGGAACAACTCATCCAGAATGCGCCTATTGACAAAGAGGCAAAAGCTGAAATGTTAAGAAGAGGTAAAATTACAAACGCGGAACTGACTTTCAAACATAAGGCTGGCGAGAAAGTATATGATTTGTCTGAGGAATACGAATCCAATGGTACAATGAGGTTTCTGGGAATGGCAGTGATTCTGAATTTCTTGTTAAAGACTAATCGGTTTGTGCCAATTGATGAAGTAGAGACAAGCATCCATTACGAACTGCTGGCTTATTTCCTGAAAGTGTTTTTAGCGAACAGCAATAGGCCATCTCAGATGCTCTTGACAACGCATGACATCAATCTGCTTAACGAGGATTTCATTCGCCGTGACACGATATGGTTTACGGATAAAGACGAATTTGGCGAGACTCAAATCGTACGCCTCTCTTCTTTGGGCTTGCATAAGAATCTCTCCCCTTATAATGCCTACAAGCAAGGGAAATTAGTAAAGTTGCCATTCCTTGGCAGTCAATATATTGACCTAAACGAAGAATGACATGAAAAGGACTGTGACGAAAAGTATTGCCATCATAGGCGAAGGAGAAACGGAGTGGTTCTATTTTGACTCTTTGAGGGTTGCGTGTCGCTATCCTTTCAAGGTCGCGCCGGATTTTCCTCAGCATAGCGACATCAAGCATATGCTGAAGCTGGTCGAATCCTATTTGAATAAGCAATACGATTATATTGTATGTTTGTTTGATATGGACAGACTGTTGCAGTATTCCTCTGAAATGCAGCTATATCAGAAAGCAAAGAAGGAGTATAGTAAGAAAAAATATGCAGGGAAGGTGATGTTTGTAGAAACGAATCCTTGTACGGAATTTTGGTTCTTGCTTCATTTCTTGCCTAATGTGGTTTGTCGGCGATATGAGAGTTACGAACAACTGCTTCCCGAATTGCAGAAATATATGCCGGGGTATGAAAAGACGAAGCGATATTTCATACGCACAAATCTCTATAAATACTTGACAGAGAATGGCGATTTGGAACGGGCGATGTCAAATTCCGAGAAACTGTGCCTACTTTGCCAAGAGTCGCCGGAAGATTTGAAAGCATATTCGGAAATACATCAGGTGATAAGACTATTAACTAACATATAAACTGAAGAATATATGAGTTTTGACAAAAACAAACATTTGAGAGAAGTGTTAGACACTCACAAGATGTGTCACGTTCAGGATTTTGTGAATAAGGTTAAAAACCGTAGAGAAGAGATTAAGGCTAAGATGCACAACCACTACGGTAGCGATAAATATCCATCGTTTGGCTCTGGCAGTTTTGCTAAACATACCGCCACCAATGTGAAGTTCGACCTTGATTTGGTGGAGCCGTTCAAGCATAATGCTTTCGAGACATTACAGAAAATGTTTGATAGTGTACACGATTTTCTTGCAGAGGAGTATAAGAATACTGGTGTGACTATTCGTAAACAAAAGGTTTCAATTGGTGTAAGTTTCCCTATTGAAGAGGGAGATGAGAAGCCAGTTGAGCTTGATGTGGTACCTGGCAGGGAACTAAGCGATGATGACTATCTTGATTCACACGATTTGAACTTATGTTTTAATGAAGACCACTGGGGATTCAAGAAGGGAACGAGCCAGAAAACGAACATCCAGAAACAGATTTCGCATATCGAAGGTAAATCAAGTGAGCGCCAGATTATCCGTTTGCTTAAAATATGGAAAAAGCAGAAAGGCAAGAAATACAAGTCGTTTGTTATTGAACTGGCCGTAATAAGAGCCCTTGACGGCTACGATGGTGATAATGGTCTTTGGCCAAGGTTAAAATACACGATGGAGTATCTACGCGACAACATAGCAGAAAACAGTTTCCATCTTTATGACCCAGGCAACACGAACAACGATGTCATAGCAGCCATGCAGGACTACGATAGACAATCGTTTAAATCGGATATGGAGAGTATGCTCAATAACATAGACAACAATCCTGATTTCTATTTGCCCTACTACTTCAAGGTGAACGAGAAATATAGTGGATATAAAGAGAAAAATATGGGAACCGCTTACCCGACAAGTGCAAAACGATTCGGATAGTAAAGAATATGATGACGGCAGATAAAATAAAGGAACTGATAGGTGCTCTTTATGGAGTTAGCCTTGTTGATGATTTTACCATCAATGAGGCTGGCTCGTTGAAAGGGCGTATTGCAGTGACTACAGCACAAGACAAAGCTGATTTGGAATGGGATGTAGAGATTTGCCCTGCCTATCCATTTAAAGCAATGGGCAGAGAATCTATCTATTTTCAAAATAAGAATCTGCTGGACTATCCGCACATTATGCAAGGCGGTAATCTGTGCATGCATTCCGCAGAATATGAGAATGCTGAGAGGCAATTTGTGGAAGACTTGAAACAGTTGAAGGAATGGGTAGAAAAATACTATGTAAGGGGAGAGAAGGATATACATTATGAGCATCTGGTGGTGAACCATTATCCAATCCGCGAGCAATATTATACTTTCTGTTTCACAGAGACTCAAGAAGACTTTGCCGAAGGAGACTATGGGGTGGTACACTATACAGTGTTGCCAACAGGCTGGAAAAATGACAGAATTGTCATCAACTATGTAGTACAAAAGTTTGTGTCGTGCGCGCAGGTTAAGAAGAGGGAGTTGCTCTGTAAGATTAGTAAGTTCTACCAAAAATTGAATTCATTTGACGGTGTATATTGTCTGCTAAATAACACTCCATCGGTGCATAACAAGTTTATTGTTGAGGATTACAATTCTATCAAAGGATTATTCTCGCAGAGTCAGAAAAACTATATCCATAGTTTTGTTGTATTGCATAAAAACAAGTATAAATTCTTTCCACTGCTCTGTGGATATAGGATTCCCGAAGGTGGTGTCTATTGGCAGGCAATGATGCTTTTCATGGATGATTTGCCTATAGAACCCGTACGGGTGGGCACTGGTAAAGACAGACTTTGGTTTACTGATTTTAAGCAGGGACAAATACAATGGGTTGAAACTGTGGATATTTCATATAAATATTTTTTCGGGCGTGGAGCCATGCCAGAAGAACTGTCTAACAAGAAAATATTAATTATGGGTGTCGGAGCTATCGGAAGCATTGTGGCTGAGACCCTAACAAGATGTGGCGCGAAAAACCTAACTCTCTATGATATAGATAACAAGGAACCAGGTAATGTTTGTCGGTCTGCCTACCCTTTTTATAGTGGCATAACCGAGAAAACCTTGGATATGGAGAATTTTCTGACGCAGATTTCGCCTCATGTTGAATGTACCAGCTTGAAATCCATCGTTGACTTGGTGATAAAAACATACGCGGCAGAGCATGAAGATAAAAGTGCTCTTGCAAAGTTATTTGACGAGTTTGATGTGATATTTGATTGTACTACGGATAATCAGCTGATGCGGGTAATGGATTCTGCGGGGACGAAAGCCCAGTTGGTTAATCTCTCAATCACCAATCACGCACAAGATTTGATATGTGCTTTCTCACCCAATGTGACAGAAACCGTTTTGTTGATATATGGCTTACTTAAGCGCAATACGGAAGCTGACATGTATAACCCTACGGGGTGTTGGAATCCTACCTTTAAGGCTTCGTATAACGACATAGAATGCAAGGTGCAAGTTGCAATGAAGCATATAATCAGAATGTTGAGTAGGATGGAGCCTTTAAGTAATTTTTATATAACAGAAGACGATTTGAATTTAAAGATAAACAGATTATGAGGTATTATCTGGCTAGTGATGATTTGTATATAGAGATACAGGCTTCTGTGTTCAACCAAATACAGTTGCAAGCTGAGGGAGAGTATCCCAATGAGAATGGAGGAATGCTCGCAGGACGATATTCCGTAGATAGGCATACGGTGTATATAGAAAAAGCTGTAGTGCCTGTGGAGAAATTGACTGGCAGGACAACATTTAAGCGTAGCGCCAATGGGTTGAAAAAAGTATGGGAGCAATTAGCCAAAGATGGGTTGCGATATGTGGGCGAATGGCATAGCCATCCCAATGGTACCTCACAATATAGCAGTACGGACTTGGCGGCTATGGTAGATATTGAGAAGGAAGTGGCCATTGAGAATCCGTTACTACTGATAGTTGGTGTGAGAAGTGACGGACTTAGAACCCATACATTTTATTGTTATAGAAACAATAAGCTACTAGAATACAAGAAAATGATAGATTTAAGAGAATTGTTTCATGGCTTGCAGGAACAAATGCAGGTCAGCCTGAATATAAATAGGAAGTATATCGAACATCCGGGCAGTAAGGGTGATGCTACGGAGCAACATTGGATAGGTTTTTTACGTACTTACCTTCCTGACAGGTATAAGGTGGATAAGGCTATTGTAATAGATTCAACGGGCAATGTTAGTGAACAGATGGATGTAGTCATTTATGACGCAATTTACACCCCCTTCATATTCAAGCAGGATGGTTTTATATATATACCAGCAGAAAGTGTATATGCCGTATTTGAAGTAAAGCAGGATGTGAAAGGAAATATAGAATATGCAGCAAAAAAAATTGAGAGCGTACGTAAGCTGAAAAGAACAAGTATAGAGATGGTTGCATCGGGAAAGACTATGGATGCCAGACCATTGACTAAAATAATTGGCGGTATTTTAACCACGACAAGTACGTATAGTAAAAATGATACAATAATTGACCAGTTGCAAAAACTGGAAGGTCTACAGACATTGGATATGGGATGCCTCTGTGATACGGGTAGTTTTTATGTTGATTATAACGAAACTATACCTAAAGGCATAGAACCAACCAACAATATAGAGGATAATCGCAAGTATATAGAGCTAGTATATAAGAGTCGTACAGTAAAAGAGATTGAGTTTAGCGACAAGGATGTGTCTATTTTCACTTTCTTCCTTCAGCTTGTGAGCTATTTAAAATCTATTGGTACTGTCGCCGCAATAGATATCAATGCATATCTGAAAGCTATTAATGCAAAAATCGACGAAGATATTTAAAATAAAGGCGATAGATTTGTGACCTTTTTACAAATAAACTTCGCTTCAGAAAATAGATAGAAAGGGTAGAATTTTCATAGTAATTCTACCCTTAATTTGTTACATTGGCTTTATCATTTTCTCAATGAATGCGATTTCTTCATAGGTCAGATGATATTTGGCATAGAGTTGTTGGTCTATTTCGGGAATAGTTCTATTCCAATCAACATCACTATTAGCCGTAAAGTCTTGGAGAGGAACAAATGCATACACTTTGCTTGTTGCATGTTGCGTATTCTTTTTTAGCAGCACAAGAAAGCGTAAAAATTTAGTTTTAAGATATTTGATAACATTTATACAATACTGTATATGTTCATTAGGCGCAATTACAAGATAGGTTTCACTACAACAAGTATTAGGCTCGCCTAAAAATGGTTTTCCTATAACAAAATAGGGGAAATCACCACGTTCTCCATAAGCATAAGAGATATAAACCTTGTAACAGTCAACCCATTCTATATTTGATTTTACTTCATTACAGCTAACAAAACCGTCATTAGGGTAAGCATATATTTTAACGCTATCAATTTGTTGCTGTGACAATTGAACATCAGTCGCTATGCCAAACGGTTTACGTGAACTGACCAAATTAGAAAAATTCTCATTTTCTCTAACCGATATTTTGCGTAAAATTGATATTGCTTCGTTAAAACGGATAAAAGTATTGTTGCCTTGTTCAAGGAGAGGACGAATCAATTCGTTGCGTTTTCCTTGCCTGCTTGTAATAACTCTACAATTATCTTGATGATTTTTATCCCACAAAAAATAGCAAATACCTCCAGATATATCTATTCGAGGGAATACATCTGTCGCATCGAAATAATCAACAAGTAGGGACATAGATTTGTCTTTTAACATATCATCCCTAAATTCATCCAATCCTTTTCCTCCAGCATACCAACGTGCGGGCATAATCATACTAATGTACTCTGCTTTTAGCTTCTTTGCAATATCCACAAATAAGTTGTAAACTGGCTTTGCTGAAGCACCAGCCCCTCCATCCATAACCTGATACGGCGGATTGCCCACTATCGCATTGAATTTCATATTGTCATCATCATTTGCTTTCCAGAACGAACGTCCCTTTGCCATCTTCTCGATGAAGTTCTGGGGTTTGTTCTTGATTTGGTTGATTAGATCCTCAAAATAACGTGTGTTCACTTTGGCCTTGCGGAAGCCCACAAGCGTCCGCTTGGTGATGCTCTTCGCCATCGGCGTCTTACAGACTACGAAGATGTTTTCCGCCACGACCTTGTCCCACACCGCCTGCTGTTCCTCCAACGTGTCGGCGGAAATGGTGCTGTCTTTCAGCCGCGCCCGATAGATGCTATAAGCCATGTAAAGCGGGTACAGACCGGACTTGGAGTTGATTTCCAAGATACGGGCATCAGATGTGAAAACCTCAGCCGTCACCTTTCCGTGGTCAATGAAACGCGGCTCATCAAGCGTATGCTCATAGTCCTTGTCGAAGAAGTTGTAGCCTCCCAGACAGTCGCCGAGATGCATGTTCACCACGCGCCACGGCGTAAGCACCGTTTCCTTGTCGGGATTGCGGAAAGTGCTGAAGATGTCCGTGATACGCCCGATGCGTTCCTCCACACTCAGTCTGTCCGCAGCCTTGGCCATCGCACGAATGCGCTTGCCTGCCGCACGGAAGATGTCCGGGTCGTAGTATTTCTTGAAGGCGTTGAACTTCTGTTTGCTCACCCCTTTTGGCATGAACTCCTCCCATGAACGCGGGTCTATCTTCTCGGCGAAGTTCTCGATGGTGATTTCCTCATCCTCGTTATCCAGTTCCGCACCATAGATGAGCAAAGGCATACGGATGGAAATGCCCCGGAGGATGGAAATGGCCGCCTCGCGGTTCTTCGTCTTTTTTTTCAGTTCCTCTAATCTGCGCTTCTCTTCCTCGGTCAGTTCCTTCTTAGGCTTTTTCTTTAAATTTTCCTGTTCCTCGTATTCCTCGTTATTCAGCCCTTGGTTGTTGATGTCCACTTGGTTGGTCTTGGGCATAGCCTTGGTCTGGCCGATTATCTTTTTTAGGTCATCAAACTCCTGCAACTCCACGTCACCCAGTTTCAACAGCTCGTCATTGTAAAGGCTGTTGTCCTCGAAGCCGTTGCGCACCACGCGCTCCACATAGACTTTCTTGAGCTGCTCCAGCATACGCGGCACATCGAACTTGTCCATCCGGGAGCCTTCGATGGATATGACCGGGCAGAAATTGAGGAAGTCGCCCATAATCTTGCGGTCAGTCTGCGAGGTCTTTCCCGCCTTGGCGGAAATCTTGGCGGTCTCTGCAAGCACACGCAAGGTGCGGTCGGGCGCAAAGTCGAACACGTAACATTGCTCCTTCACACGCCCGTTGATGGTGGCCGGAGTCTGTACCCGGAAAATAGTCTGCATGTAGCTGGATGCCGCCGTGTTGTAGGAGCCTGACAGCATGAACACGGCTGTCCATGCGGGAACGCTTACGCCCGTGGTCAAACGCCCGCAGGACAGGGTGATGGTGCGTGTTGCGTCCGGGTCTTTGCCGATGGCATTGTTCACTGCCTCCAACGCATCGCGGCTTTCCTCGTCCTCATCGCCTTCACCCGCCACGTTGACAATGGTGAAGTGCTGGAACACCGGATGCCGCTGCAATAATGCGCTGAGTACCCGTGCCTCCTTCACTCCCGGCAGCATCCACAGCGTATGCCGGAAGATACCCCGGTATTCTTCGTTGGCGAAGGGATAACAACTATCCTCATCCTCCTTGGCCAGCAGGTTGAGGAAAGCGGAAACATCCCGTCCGTGAATAAAATCACCCTCCTCGTTCACTCGGAAGAACTCGCGAAAATTGAAGGCCACGTCCTCATCAGCAAACTCACGTAGCAAGCGTCCAAGGTCGTAGGTATAGATGTTCATGACGGGCAGTGCCGCATAGGGATTCGGGTCGCCTTGATGCACTTTGTCCCATTCCTGCTTGGCGCGTTGCTCCATCACGTAATCCCAGGTGTAAATCTCGTCCTCCTTGAAATCGTCCAGCAGGTTGAACGGCGTTCCTGACAAGCGCAGGACTTTTGTATCGTCCTTGACCAATTCTGCCATAACAGCTTTCCCGAGTTCCGTTTGCGTACCCTCGTGCGCCTCGTCCACGATAATCAAGTCCCAAGGTGTGGCGAACACTTCGTCATTCTTGTCGAAGTTACCGCCCACCAGTTCAGACCCGCGCAAGTCCTGCATGGAAGCGAAATAAACGTAATGTAAGCCGTCGGTTCTTGTCTGTCGCTCAAGACTCTCGTGGCTGTCCCCGTTGTTCTTCGAGCCGTAGGCGAAATCGCTGCGGTCGTAGAATATCTTGCCGAAGTCCTCGAACCATCCGCTGTCCACCACGGGACGGTGGGTGAGAATCAGCGTCCGCCTGAAATCCATGTCTTTGACCACCTGCAAGGCGGACAGGGTCTTGCCAAAACGCATCTTGGCGTTCCAAAGCATCTGGTTCCCTTTCTTGAACTGCCGCTTAGTCTTGTCGATGGCTTCCCGCTGTTCGGGACGGAAGATGATGGGGCTTCGCCCGTGCGCCACCTCTCCCGGCAACAGGGATTCCTTGCCCTCCTTGACGGCTGCGATGGCACGTTTCACGACATCCAGGTTGGTGATGAACCATTCGTTGGCTCCGTTCACCTTGTCAAACACTTTCTTCTTCACGCCGGAACGCTCCAATACGGCATGGACTTCCTTGTCATTGAACGAGCGCAAGCCGCCCCGGTTGTAGAGAGCCAACTCGGTATAGAGCAACTCATAGCGGATGCCTGCCGTCTGTGTGTATTGGTTGATACGTTTCCTTGCCGCCTCGTTCAAGGGTTTGCTGTTCGGTGCCAGCCCGATGACATTCCCGTCGTCACAGGTGGCCTCGCCTATTTTCAGGCAGTCCTTGTGCTCGGCATCGTTGATGCGGAACACATATATCAGCTTCAGTTTCAGGGAAGAGAAGTATTTCATAGGCATTCATTTTAGGAGGTCGATGTATTTGATTCGCTTGCCTTTGCGTCCGGTCTGCGGGTCTTTGGCCCGCCAGTCCTTAATGAGGCAATACGTACCGTTGTGCTTGAAGATGTTGTCCGTTCTACATCCCTCGCAAGGAGTGACGATTTCCTTACTTTCACCGAAAAGGGACACTTCCGTGTGTACCTTGTCCTTGCAGCTTCCGGGGACAACGCCTTTCAGCCCGTCCATCTGCCACATGTTCCATGAGATGATGTAGGCGATGTAATTGATGGATTTCAGCAAAGGGTTCTTGCCGAACTTGGCACGGTAATACTCGATGAAGGAATAGAGCATGGACTCGCGGGCGATGAGCAGGCTGTCGCCCTGCCATTCGTAAGCGTAGGTACTTTTGTAGGCTTCCTGCGCGGCTTCCAGCCATTCACCGGAAGTGTCCGTATTCTCACTGATGACCCGCAGTTTCCGGTCAAGAAGGCCTATGCGTTTGCCAATGGGAATGACTGCCCCCGTAGTGGTGTCATAGCGGCTGGCGATATACGGAGCCTCACCGCAGGTGATTTCAAGACGGGTATCTCGGACATAATCCTTCCATGTCTTTCCTTTGGGAAAGGTTATCCTGTCCGGATTCGTTTCCCATCCGTGCGTACTGTCGTCTGACGTATATTCCGTATTAAACACGTCCTTGCGGCCGAACCACGCTTCATCAATAAGGTTGTTCTGCGCATTGCACACCCATGAAGGGGTGAACACCTCCGCCATGTCCCGGACACGCGCCGACTGCGTATCCTTGTGCTTCAGGATACGTGGCATGATGACCTGTCCGTTCCCACCTGTGATAAGTTCGGGCAAAATCGGGTCGTTGTAGCCGTATCCTGCACCGAGATGCTCATAATCTGAAGTCGCCCAGAAGATATTGCACACGGCATCGCCCTTGCTCGTCGTATGGTCTTTGAGCAGGGTGGCCAACAGTTCCGGCGATGTCCGGAGGATGTCGTTCTCCAATATGTCCGCTATGTCCGGCATGTCTGATACGCTTGGGGTAAAGCGTATCTCCTGGCGGGAGAGAATAAAAGCTGATAATCAGATTGTTTCCTGTTGGCTTGTAAAACAACGGTTATTTTTAGGCTGCTTTTATGCTTGTCAAATGCATTTTAACTGGGTGCAAACTGCTCATTTTTCGCAAAAATGTGTAAATTTGCGCCCGATAGTGTATCTCCCGCCAGAAGCGCCGCTACAGTTTTCAAACAATCCCTGCCTACAAGTCTTTCAGGATGATGGAATTCGCCTTGTCTATCACCGAACCGTCCAAGGAGGCGAGATAGATGCGTGTGGTTTCTTCCGAGTCATGCCCCATGCCTTCGCTGATGACTGATATGGGGATATTCTTGCTCTTGGCGATGCTGGCCCACGAATGCCTGCTCACATACATGGTCAGCGGTGTCGTTATTCCGCACAGCCGGGCGATTTCCTTCAGGTACTTGTTGATACGGAACATCGTGCTCTTGTACTGGCTGCGCAGATTGTTGGATGGAACCCTGAGAATGGGAAGCAGGTAGTCATCGGAACAGCCTGCCGCATATTTGGCAACAATCGCCCCCATGCAGCTTTCCCATTTGATATGCAGCTGCTGCCCCGTCTTATGCCTGCGGTAACTCAATATGCCGTTCTTCAGGTCTGACTTCTTGAGATACGCCATGTCGATGAATGACATGCCACGGGTGTAAAACGAAAAGAGGAACATGTCCCTCGCCAGTTCCCAATGCGGCTTTCCCATCAAGTCAAGTTCCTTGATGCGCTTGATGTCATTGATTGGGAGGGCACGTTTTTGGGTCTTGTCCATCCCGGTATAGACATGCTTGAACGGATGCTTTTGCACAGTCAGCCCTTTCTCCACGGCACGGTTGTAGGTGGCACGGAGGATGCGCATATAGAAGGATTGGGTGTTCAGGGACACGTCTTTCATTTTCAGCCATGCCTCGTATTCCATCATCAGGTCCGCATCCATATCATCCAACTGCACATCCTTATTTTGTCTGAAACGCATGAAACTGGACAACGCCGCCGAATAGGTTTCCGATGTCCGTTCCCTGTTCAACCGTCCTAACTGGGCGATGACTGATTCCATGAAATTATAGAAGGACTGGGATTCGGATATTTCACGGAAACGGCTTATGATGGCATCCGTGGTATAACTACCTTTATAGGACAAGTCTCGGATAACGGATTCCAACCTCCCCACATCCCGGTTCACTTGCCGGATTAGCTGACGGAGGTTATATTTTCTGTCCGCCGGAAGTATGGCGGGTATTTCAATCCTTGACAACTTCCTGTTCCACTCGCTTTCAAATATCCGGTAGTCCGTCCTGATGTGGCGGGCCACGCGCTTGTGTATCACCTGATAATAGATACTGCCCTCCTTGCCGTCTATGGAAGAAGGACGGAATTTCACTTTTACTGATGCCATTCACGTTACTTTTTGTTATTGGTAATTTGTTCCACTTTCAACTTCTCCTGCATCAGACTGTCGGACACGGATTTCAAATCCCTATCATAGCCGTCAGCCTCTTGGTGCAGCCAATTGATGACTTCCTCGTCACGCCGGATGTCGAACACTTCGTTCAGCCAAAGGATGGTTTTTGCGTCGCAACCTCCCCATGAGCGGATGACGCGGAACTTCAAGGCATCGTCCGCATACTGCCGCTTGGACTGCCAAAGCTCGATGTTGCCCCAGATGGAGAGGCTGCACACGACACCCATGCCGACCAAAAGAGAAAAGACCTTGCTTGACCGGATATCGAAGCAGTGGCGATGGATATGCTCCTGCGGCTCGTCCGCCCGCTCTTCCGAATTTCGGACAAACATCTCTTTCAAATCGCGCAACAGGTGCAGAATCCGGTTCGATGCATTAACCTCCGCCTCCCCGAACTTGGTCAGCATGGCTTTCGTCTGCTGCTGATGCTCCTTTACGGAACTGTCGAACAAGTCCTTTATGGGAGCCAAATCCATTGCAGGAGCCTGTTCCCCTGATTGGCTGTTATTTACTTTTGGAGCATTCTCCAATCTGTCATTGATGCCCTTCAAGCCATTCCTGATGTCCTCGAAGAGCGCATAAACTTCGTTATTGTCCATTTTTAGAATCTTATTTTATGTTGTTTCTTTTTCTTGTTCTTACGTTTTAGCTGTTCCTCAAAATAGTTCTCATCCGCCTGTGCGTTTACATTGGCAGGCATAAACAAGCCGATGGAACCGCTGTACAATTCATCATTTCCACTTGGCTCATATTGCGGAGGTTGTTGCATTGGGTATTCGGGGTCTGCTGTTTGGCCACCTATTACCCGCTGCCGTTCCTTATGGCGGTTAGCATTCAACGCCGCGTCTATCTTGGAATAGCTGAACCGCCTGTCAATCTTGGAGCCGCTGAACGGATAGCCGTTCTTTGAGAATACGACACCTTGCACCTCGTCCGAACTACCCTTGTACTTGAACCGCACATCCACGCCTTGTTTCTTCAGATTAGCAATGAGAATGCTCCAATTCCCACACCTTACAACCTCGGATTTAAGGATGGAATAAAGCTCGTACTTGGTCTTGTCCGGCTCTTTCAGGCGGTGGCGTTTCACCTGTTCCTTGCCGTCGGCGAAGTACAGGCCGTACTTCCGTGTCAGTTCCTTGCAGATGCGTGTGCTGCGTATCCGCTCGTTCCGGTCGCTGATTGTCCTGCCGTCATTGGCAATGCGGTTGAAGGCGATATGCACGTGCGGATGCTCCTTGTCGAAGTGACGCACGATGAGGATTTGCGTATCGGTTATGCCCATTCTCTTCAGGTATTCCAACGCTATTCCTGCCATTGCACGGTCGGTAAGACGGTGCTCGTCCTCTTTGGAGAATGCCAATGCGATGTGTCCTACTGGCTTCGTTACCTTCGGATTCATCCTTGCCTGTGCCTCGAAACTGCCTGCGGTTGTTTCCTTATTCTCGGCAAACAAGCCGTCACAGACGAGGATTCTCGCGTCCTTTTCCTTGTCAAGAATGTAGCTTACCACACCCCTGAAGTTGCTTCCTTTGACGATTTTAGCTATCATATCCGACCATTATAAAAGAATTAGGTTAAGCACTTCCTCGATACGCGCTGTCAGCACACGGCATTCCATTCTAACGGCAGCGAAGCCAGCCGCGTTAGCCTTGTGCGCAAGTTGGTTCAGGTTATTTGCCATGCCGCAAAGCTGGCGGATGTAACCCGTATGCTCCGGCGTGAGCCGTTCCTTCACTTGCCCGTCCCTCATGCAGCCGCGCAGAAACTCCCCGGCGGAGATGCCCGCGCTCCGCGCCTTGCCTTTCAGCATATAGTAGTCCGATGTCGCCATCTTCACCGTGAGGCGGTATTTCAACTTGTCAGCCGCTCCTTTCTTGGGGCGGCCTCCCCTGTTCCTTCTGTCAAATTTCCGTTTCTGTTCCATTGGTTTTGAATGATTAAAATGTGATTACCCATTAGACCAACGGGATGCGGCTTCCACGGAGCTTGCGAGTGGGAGCAGGCGGTTTCGGTATGCCCGAAACACAAACTTGCTCCCCTCAAAACTCCGTTGGACAGGTTCAGAGTAACTCTGAGTTGCCTCCCGTTAATCCGCTTCTTAATTCTCAGAGTTTACGCCATGCCTCGATGTCCTCACCGTAGGTGGCAAGATGCTGCCGGGCGATGTTCTCCACCAGTCCCGACACGCTCATCTTGCGTTCACCGAACATACGGACGATGCGGTCGAGGGCATCGCGTGTGCTGCGGCTAAGGAACACGGGCTTGCGGTCTTCGATGGACGGAACGGGGAGGAAGGTCTCCTTGTATTCCTCCAACGATGCCCGGCGTTGCTTGCCGCTGATGCGGCGTACCACTTGCGGAGTTGCGTCCGTCTGTTCCGGCATTGGTTCATTGACCATTGCCATTTCCTGTTGTACAGCCCCGCTTGCCTGTCCATGCGTGTCGGCGAGCTGGAGTTCGAGACTCGGTGTTCCCATACTTGGCTTGTTACCTAAAAAATCCTGCAATACTGCATCCATACTTTGACTGCTTAAATCTTTTTTCATACTTGTTTGAATTTGATGTTTAACAATGTTGGCCGATGTGCGCACATTTGACCGATTATCGGTTGCAAAGGAAATGTCTGTATGACAGGCAGTCAAACGAATGGGTAGGCTGTGGCAACAATGTATGGTTTTGCACTTTACACGTTACCTGAACGGTTTATGATGCACCGATTTGCCATTTTCTGTCCTAAAATTTAAGGACTTAATTTCTTTGGATTGGGTATAGATAAGGAGGTTATCAATAAGGCTCACACAAAAACGCATTTGGATGGATAAAGGGAACCGAAGAACGCCACAAGCTGCCACACCGATGCCAAATGCTGCCACGCAAGCATGAAGTGATTGGATTATGCCGGACTTCGCTTTCCTTTGCATCACGGACGCTTGAAACAGCCATTACAGGTCGACGGACAACGCCACTCCCTACCACTTGCTGCCACAAGCTGCCGCCTCATTGCAAAACCATTGTTTTATACAGGCAACGGCTTTACTTTGCAGGCAAAAAGAAGAACAAACAGTAAATATAATAAGTATGGAAGTAGTAATTATCTCGAAAGAAAAGTATGAGGAAATGGTCGGCAAGCTCAACCTGTTGTCCGACCGGGTGAATGAAATCATCGGCATGCGCGAAAGAGGAAAGCTCAGCCGTTGGATGGACAATCAGGATGTCTGCCAGCAGTTGCGCATCAGCCCCCGCACCTTGCAGACGCTCCGCGACAACGGGACGCTGGCTTACTCGCAAATCGGGCATAAGATTTTTTACAGGCCGGAGGATGTGCAGCGCATTGTCCGGCTTGTGGAGGACAGGCGCAAGGATGCCGCATGGCGTGGCAGGACAATCTGACAAGTAGAATTTAACGTACCACTAAATCCATTGTAAATACTGCAAATTATGAACGAGTTGATTTTTGCCGACCAAGAACTGGAGGTCGGCTTCATCGAAAAGTTGGATGCCCTGCTTGAAGGCATCGAAAGAATGGGCGCAAGCCACAAGGCTTCTCCGGGTAATGAACAGTTCCTGACGGACAAGGAGGTGTCGGCATGGCTCAAGGTGAGCCGCCGCACCTTGCAGGACTACCGCAACAACGGGATGATTGCCTACTACCAGTTGGGCGGTAAGATTCTGTACAAGGAGTCAGACATCGAAAAGTTGGTAATGAGCGGGTATCGGAACGCCTATCGCTTGGATACGTGATTTGACACATGCAAAAACAGGGTAAGCCGATGGTCGGGCAGTTATCCTGCCGCCATCGGCTTACCCTGTTACAGAAAGGTCGTTTTGTTTACTCCATCTAACACGTGCATCGTGAATAGGTGTCGGATAGCGAAAAGAACAAATGGACTGGATTTCCCCTATCGGATGAACAGAGTTTGTCCATGATGAACCGTCGGAAAGCCATGCACTCCTTAGTCCGCAATTTGAAAGCTATGGCTATTACCATTTCAATACTGTACACGTCATAGCAAATCCTGCCGTCCTGCCTGACGTGCCGCACCGTTTCTTCTTCCAACAGTTCCTTGTTTTTGTAGATGGCTTGTACAGCCTTGCGGACATAGCATCCGAACACATTGAACGCATCGCATATTTCCTGCTGCGTCATCCATACGGGAGCGGTCGGCATTGTGACTGTCCCGTTCTCACTGATTGTAATGATTCCCCTGTCCATAATGTATGTTTTTGATGTTTTCCTTATCCTTGTTCCATTCGGGCATACGGAACTTGGTTCCGATGCGTCTGGTCAGCTTCTTCATGTCCTCGTCTACTTTCTGATGGGTCAGACGGGCATAGATTTGCGTGGTGCTCATGTTCTTGTGTCCCATCATCTGGCATACGGTTTCAAGCGGAACTCCCTGTGAGAGCGTAATAAGGGTTCCGAAATTATGCCTTGCCATATGGTAGGTAAGCCGACGTTCTATGCCGCATACTTTGGCAAGTTTCGGCATATTGTTGGTCAGGGCTGAACGGCAGGGCATATTGAAAAGTCTGTCGCTTTTCCGTTCACACTCATATTTTTCCATGATACCCCTTGGAACATCAAGGAGAAGTATATTACACTCGCTTTTTGTCTTTTGACGTTTAAACCGTATCCAAAGATTTCCTTGGCTGTCCGTGTCCAAATTGGAAATATTCAGATTGCACATATCCGCATATGCGATGCCAGTGAACGTGCTAAAGACAAACAGGTCGCGGACAAAACACAGGAACTTTTCCCGGATAGGCGTATTCATCAGCCTCCGCAGTTCGTCCGTTGTCAGATGGCGGTGCTTCCTCAATGCCTTTTCAGGCGAGAACGAAGCGAACGGATTGTATTGGATTGTACCTTGTGCCATTGCCGTCCTTGTCATTGTTTTCAACATGATAATGTGGTTTTCTATGGTCATGCCTGAAAATCCCTTTTCCACACGCAAGTAATTGTCGTACTTTTCGATGAACGCATAATCCAACTGTTTGAGAGGGATGTCCTCAATGCCATAATGCTCACGGATAAAATTCTGAAGATTGCAATAAGATGTCTTATGGCTTCTCAGAGTGCTTGGCGCACGGTTGATTCCCACACGTTTGGCAAAGTCCTCCATATACTCACGATACAGCTCCAACAACTTCCGCTTGTGTTGCCCGATGCCGTTCACGGCATTCTTGACAAGCTCCGCTGTGATATATCCCTGCTCGTCAAGAATTTCTTTGTAATAGCGGCGTATATCCTCTTTAAGCCTGTCTATCTTGGCATTGGTTTCTTTAGCGATACGGCTGTTGCCTGTCAGACGGTATGTCTTGGCATCCCACAAATCAGGTTGCACTTCCATTTTCGTTGAAAATTGCGCGACTTCGGTGTTGATGGAAATCCTGCCCATGAGTGGACACAGGCCGTTCTTCTTCATCTTTTGTCGATTGATATAGAACAATACGGCGAAAGTATTGTAAGTGGTCTTTCTATTCTGTCTCATGGCTTCATCCTTTTGGTACGTTTGATTTGGGGTATTGAAATAACAACTTCCGCTCTTTCATTGTCTGTCAATGCGAATTTGTTACCGATACGTTCTTGCAGCCTGCCCATATCCTCGCTTACCTTGTCGTTGGTAAGATGCGCATAAATTTGTGTAGCCCTCCAGTCGCGATGCCCCATCAATTCGCGCACCGTATCAAGCGGAACTCCCTGAGAAAGAGTGATTACCGAGGCGTATGTATGGCGGGCTTGGTGGAAGGTCACCCGGCGTTCGATTCCACATATTGACGCTATCTTTTTCAGGTTGATGTTCGTCTTGCTGCAACTGAGCATCGGGAAAAGCCTGCCATTAGGTGCTATTCCACGGTACTTGTCAATAAGTTCCAATGGCAAATCCAGCAATGGGACATGGAAAGGCGTTCCTGTCTTTCTACGCGCACTATGAATCCACCAAACACCGTCCTCCGCTTTCGAAAGGTTCTTTCGGGTGAGATTGCGTATGTCACTGAAGGCGATGCCGGTGAACGCGGAAAAGAGAAACACGTCACGCACAAGATTGAGGTTAGGTTTCGGCAATGGAGTGTTCATCATCTGTTCCAGTTCCTTTTCGGAAAGGAACTTCGGGACAATCTGTGGATAATCAAACGTATAACCGTTAAAAGGGTCTTTGCGCAAAAGACCGTCATTGAGTGCCGACTTGATGACGCTGCGCAAGCGTCCGATGATGTTGTTCACTGTTCCCAATGCCATTTTCAGCTCGGCACGGAGATAGAGGTCAAAAGAGGAAACGAAGGACGGAGTGAGAGCTTGGAATGGCATGTCCTTTACATGATATTTCTGCCTGAGAAAATCTTTCAAGTGGTTCAATGCCACACCATACCGTTTATAAGTTTCCATTTTTCGGCTTGTACCGACTTTCTCGTAAAACCGTTCATTGCATTTGCCATAAAACGATACAAGGGTTTCCTGCTCGGATGAGATGCCCTGAAAGGCGTTTTTCACCTCCAACGCTGATATAGTTTCCTTTTTCGCCAGTAAGTCCTTGTAGGCGGAATGGATGTCCAGCGTAATACAGTCAAGCTCCTTGTTGGTGGTTGCGGCTGGCTTGCTTTTGCCCACGGCCCTTCCGGACTTGACATCCCATAGGGAGGGAATGGCATACACCTTGGTGCTGAACTGCACCATTGACTTGCCGATGCGGATTCGTCCCAAGATGGGCATCGTCCCGTCGGCTCTTTCCTCGTTCTTCTTGAGGTAAAACATTACTTTTAATTCTTCCATAAACAGCTCTATTTTTTGTTCGCAAAATTACAGTCAATAGAGCTAATCATCCGTTTGCAGAATGGTGCGGACAAGTGCAAGAAAATCCGTTGGATGACTATTTTAACCCATTATGAAAAGAAAACCCTCAAAGTCCGGCTAAACCGTTGTTTTACAGCCTTACGAAAAGGATTTAAAAGAGGCTTCTTTCATCCTAAACAGGTAATGCATTCGTAACGGAAAGTCTGCATATATCCGCTGCATCTTGCTTTTTTGCCACTTGGCAACGATAAGAAGAAAATGGAATTTTACACGTGTGATTCAGAGAGTTACGTTGTTTGTTGCAATCTTGCTTTTTTGATGCTCGATTTGGTAACCTAACTCCTTTCCAAATCTGCTTTTTTTTGCTTTCCTTTTGCCTCGCTGCTAAAAATATGTTTTATAACTATTTGATTTTTAGCATGGTTGCGTTATCTTTGCACATCTTTCAAAAATACTTGTTTTC